>Ga0172378_10000576_pt1 | contig 32353 bp, 25 predicted proteins | sample GrowelOW332metaG_FD_119755 | JGI IMG/M metagenome (GOLD analysis project Ga0172378, IMG submission 119755) | Groundwater microbial communities from an aquifer near a municipal landfill in Southern Ontario, Canada - Pumphouse #3_1 metaG | ecosystem: Environmental > Aquatic > Deep subsurface >...
ATGTTGATTTCAACCAGCTATTCTGGATACTAGATATATAGCATTTTCCGTGCCAACTTTTTAATTTGTTAAAAATATAGAGTTTGCCTATTGTATAATTTTTTATTATATTGAATTCAATGAGTTTTTAGCGGTTTTTATAAAATTTTGCTTTAGTTTTTGCAGTATTTATTCACTTTTTTAACGATTTTTCTTTACTTTTGGACACATTTTTATTATTTTGCCGAATTTTGTATCATTTTTCCCCACGGCAACTTTTGTTATTCTCAATTTGGGCTATTTTGACCCATTCTTTTAGAGATTTACAAATAATCGCTATATATTTTTATTGATTTAGGATAAAATTATACTAAGAAATATTTAGTATACAAAATAATTTTACTTATGGAGAAACAACATGGAAAACACATTTATAGACACACTTGTTTCAAGAAGAAGCGTTCGCTCTTATTGGAAAGAGCAAATAAAAAAAGAAGAGCTTGATGAAGTTCTAAAGGCTGGATTGTAAGCGGCAAGCGGCATGGGCAACCAGTCAGCAGTTTTTGTTGCGGTTCAAGACAAAGCATTACGCGACAAGCTTAGCAAAATGAATGCCGATGTGATGAAAAATATACAGGACCCTTTCTATGGCGCTCCAACAGTAATCGCAGTTCTTGCGGACAGCACAATACACACTTGGCAGGAAGACGGCGCTCTTGCAATTGGCAACATGCTGGCAGCCGCACATTCGCTAGGACTTGGCTCCTGCTGGATCCACAGGGCAAGGGAAATTTTTGACAGCAATGAAGGAAAGTCTTTGTTAAAATAATGGGGGCTTTCTGAAAACTACAAAGGTGTCGGTTTTTGCATTTTAGGTTATATTGATAAAGAAGCCCCAGCACCCGTACCCCGCCGTGAAGGCAGAGTGATTTACAAATTGTAAAGGATAAAAAAATTATAATTGGAACTTTTTCATTTTTGAAAGAAAATGAATAAAAGCATTGGGGCGGTGCCACTGAGAAATACCTGCACAAACGAAGTGCGGAAGCCGTTTCTCAAGTGGTGCCGACTCAATGCTAGAATTATAATTGCAACCATGAAAAAGTTACAGTTATAATACAATTAAGGATAAAAATGAAAGACGCGTTTGTTTCTGTAAAAACTGATGAATCATCTCCAAAGTGGACTAAATGTATAAAAAGAGAAAACTCACTTTACAGCCGAGGCAACGACATACGAAGTGAATTTGAAAGGGACTACACCCGCCTTCTTCATTCATTGGCATACCGCCGCTTAAAGCACAAGACGCAAGTGTTCTTTGCGCCTCACAACGACCATATATGCACAAGAATGGAGCATGTCAGCCACGTTGCAAGCGTAAGTTCAACAATAGCAAAATACTTAGGGCTTAACCAGGAGCTTACAGAAGCAATTGCAATTGGACATGACATAGGGCATGCGCCTTTTGGCCACACCGGCGAAGATATTTTAAACTCACTTATGATGCAAGATTCCGCTATAAACGCGCCAAAGAAATTCTGGCATGAACGCAACAGCCTATTCTTTGCTGACTACATAGAAACTCTTCAAGATCCAAACGGCATTGAAAAAAACTTGGACTTGACTTACGCCGTAAGAGACGGCTTAATATGCCACTGCGGAGAAATAGACCAGCAGGGAACAAAGCCCAGGGAAGATGCAATAGACCTTTATTCAATAAAAAGACCTGGAGTTGTGCAGCCTTACACGTGGGAAGGTTGTGTTGTAAAAATAAGCGACAAAATAGCATTTCTTGGACGCGACATAGAAGACGCACGTTCCTACCACATTTTGGACATGGGCAGCTACAGGCAGCTTAGGGAAATTGTAGCAAGCACTCTTGGTTTTGGGCCAAACAAAAAGGACAGCACTCACACTACAAGCGGTGTCCACAGAAGCGGACGCGCAGTTAACACAACAACTTTAATTAACGACTTGATTGTTGACTTGTGCGAACAAAGCACTCCAGAAAAAGGCATTTGCTTTAGCCAGCCATACTTTGAATTTATTAAGGAGCTAAAGCAGTTCAACTTTGCAAATATCTACAACCACTGGCGGCTTGTTGAATTCCAGAAATACGCTTCAGAAGTTCTAGGCTGCATTTACCGCACACTTATGAAGACACAAGTTTACGCTCAAAGCGGAAGAATTTCCCAAAGCCTTAGAAACTTTCCGTCACTGTGCAAAACATTTGAAGACTGGCTTATTAAATATACAAACTACGCTCCAGGCAACGACACTGACAGAAAGCACACACTTCACTACGACACAAAGCAAGTGTTTAACATAAACGAGTGGGACAGCTACCAAAAGTGCGTAATTGAATACCTCTCTGGTATGAGTGATCAGTATGCAATTAGTTGCTTTGAGGAAATCATTTCTTTCTAAAGCAGGTGATTCTAACACGAACAACAAAAAACGGTAAGCGCATGGACAAACTAGAAACGCAGCACAGCGACTGCCCCGTACTCTTCTGTAGTCACAACAGGATAAAACGACACTGAGGAAAATTTTGCAGCCGCTGTAGACTTGTCTTTTTTCTCAATATTATGATGGACAACAGGCAGCACAATTGACGCAATATTATTTGCAACAAAACAACCTAGTGTAATCCAGGCGCAAGTTTCCATTTTATTAGCATTAGCATTCCAATCGCAGCTCCACTCATTTTCATCAGACACATTTTTTAATATATTCTTATCCCAAAACAAAACACAATTCTGAACAGCGTAATAAGCAGTAAATCCAAGCGCCGTGTCCTGTCCTAGTTTTGCAAAAACAAGCCCCACTCCGCCCCAAGTGTCGCCCTGCTTAAAAGACCCTGCCCCGCACTTAAACGGCAGAACAGTGCCGCTCATGTTCTTCAAAATAAACGGCATTACTTTTTCATTAGCCTTAGTAACAGCATCGCTTTCCGCGCTAGAATTAGCATCATTATAAACACCCAAGTCGGCAACAGGTTCGTCAGGATTCATTTGGTCAACTTCCGCTGAAAAAACAAAACTACAACAAATAGAAAAGATTGAAATTAAAATAATTAACTTTTTTTTATTATTCACGTCTTCACCTCTAAACTTATTAAACATCTGTTACTTATAAACAACAATACCACAAAAGCGGGTCCCATCGACGGCAGAAAAGGAAAGGTCTTCCCACGACAGTAGCCGCGTACCTCTCCTTTTCTGACTGCGTCCCACTTTTGTGGTATTCAATCATTTTAAAATAAATATTTAATCAGTCTCAAATACTTATGGGAGCCTCTAAAAACTTCAGATTTTAGAGGCAACTTTGAAAATGCGATGTTCTAAGTCGCGCTATTACAGCGACTTAAAACTCGCAGGCATCTCTGAAAAATCCTTGAAAATGAGTTTTTAGAGATGCCCCTATTTATTCTATTTATTATGCGTTTAAAAGCGCCGCGAAATCTTTTGACGTGAAGTGCAAATCTTCCGCGACTTTTGCCGCAGGTCCTGACTCGCCAAAGCGGTCTAGGCAGAACAAGTCTTTCTTGTTAGAAACAAATCCTTCCCAGCCCATGCGGGTGCCTGCTTCTGCAACTACAACGCGTTTTGTTTTTCCAATAATTGTCTGTTGGAATTCATCTGGCTGAGACTCAAACAGTGTGCGGTCAAGAACAGAAACAACTCTGATTTTTTTACCGCTAACAAGTTTTGCTGCGTCAAGAGCCATGTCAACTTCGCTGCCAGTTGCAAGAACTGTAATGTCTGGAGTGTCGCCGCCTTTCTGAACTATATAAGCGCCTGCTTTTACCGTGTTCTTCCAGTCAGGGTCGTCTTTTTCATATACAGCCAAATCTTGGCGAGTGAAGCACATGCAAACAGGGTGGTCTTTGCTAGAAAGCGCCATCTCCCATGCTACCTGTGACTCTTCTGCGTCACCTGGGCGAAGAACCTGCACATTTGGAATGCAACGAAGCGCGCTGACAGTTTCAATAGGCTGGTGGGTAGGTCCGTCTTCTCCAACATAAATTGAATCATGTGTAAAGACATAGATGTTTGGAAGTTTGCTCAAAGCCGCAACTCTTAATGAAGGGCGAAGATAGTCGCTGAACACAAGGAATGTTGCGCCAAAAGCCCTAAGTCCGCCGTGCAAGTTTATTCCGCTCATAACCTGGCTCATTGCGAATTCACGAATGCCATATTCAATTGTGCGCCCCTTTCTGTTTGAAGGAGAGTAAGTGCCGTCGTCTTTATTAACTTTTGTCTTGTTAGGTCCCTGCAAGTCCGCCGAACCTCCAACAAGCCATTCGTAACGGTCAGCCATGCAGTTCAAGCTTTTGCCGCTTGCTCCACGAGTTGCAAGTTTGTCTCCAACTTTGTAGCTAGGAGAAGCAACTTCTGCAGTCTGAGTCTGGTTGTAGTAAGCATCCCACTTTTTGCGAAGGTCAGGATTCTCTTTGCTCCAAGCGTCAAATTCGTTCTGCCAGTCTGCTTCCTGTTTTGCAAGCTCAACTCTTTTTTCTTCAAAGAATTTATATGCCTCTGGAACCACGTAGAAGTCCTTGTCTGTAGGAAGCCCAAGATTTTTCTTTGCTTCAATTACGCCTTCCACTCCAAGAGGCGCGCCGTGAACATCAGCATTGCCTTCTTTTGGAGCGCCCTTTCCAATAATTGATTTTAAAATAATCATTGTAGGCTTTTCATCTTGAGACTTTGCAATATTCACCAAGTCGGCAATTTCACCAACGTTGTACATGGAGCCTTTTAAAACAAGCCAGCCGTAAGACTCGTAGCGCTTCTGAATGTCGTCTGTGAAAGTAATATCTGTATTTCCATCAATAGAAATTTTATTTTCATCATAAAATGCAATAAGCTTGTTAAGCTTCAAGTTGCCGGCCAAAGAGCAAGCCTCAGAAGAAACGCCCTCTTCAAGACAGCCTTCGCCAACCAAAGTGTAAGTGTAGTGGTCAACAATTGTATGCGCCGCTGTGTTAAAACGAGCCGCCATCATTGTCTCTGCAATAGCCATACCTACAGCAAGAGCAATGCCCTGCCCTAAAGGTCCGCTTGTATTTTCAACACCGTCTGTCATTCCATATTCTGGGTGGCCTGGACATTTAGAACCAACCTGGCGGAAGTTTTTTATATCATCAAGGGAAACTTTGTAGCCCGCAATATGTAGAATTGAATAAAGCAGCATTGAGCCATGTCCTGCAGAAAGAACAAACCTGTCGCGGTCAGCCCATTTGCTGTCCTTAGGATTGTACTTCATAACATCGCCGTATAAAACAGCGGCAAGCTCGGCAGCTCCAAGAGGAAGCCCCGGGTGTCCAGAATTTGCTTTTTGAATTGCATCCATAGAAAGACTACGAATAGAAAGTGCTGTTGCTTCAATACCTTTTGTGTTCATAAAAACTCCTTATAAACCGCCTAACAAGCGATTCTAAATATAATGTATTATTTTGATTTTAATGAAAATCAGTAAAATATACTATCAATAAATAACAATATTTATCAACTTTTATTATTATATTAAATTCCTGCTTTTTTTATAGCTAAAAGCAAATCATTTTCAGAAGGTTTAGATTCTAGAACTTTACGAAATTCGACATCTCTAAAAAGCCGTGCTAATTCCGAAAGAACCTGCAAGTGAGTCTGTGTAGAACTAGAAAGAAGAACAAACATTACATAAACTTTTCTACTGTCTGGAGCCTGCATATCAAAAGGTGTTTTCAAATAACAAACCGCAAGCCTTTGATCTGAAGAGTTTTTAATTATTGGACGGCGCGGGTGGGGAATTGAAATGCCATTGCCCACCGCCGTGCTAAGAACTTGCTCACGAGAAAGAAGCTCTGTGCAAATTGAGGAAGGATCATAATTTTCAGGAAGTGGTATTAAGTTGCATATATTTTTATAAATTTCATTTGGATTGCAGCCTTCTACGTTGTAATGCACACCGCCAACATGAATCAGCTCACATAAATCAAAACCAGTCATCATTTTTTTATCCTCCAGAACTACTGCTTCTTAACAATTTTGAATTGATTTCTTTTTTGTTCAGAAACAGCATATCTTAATTCATCTGCAATATCTTCAAAATTCATTCTCATACCATCAAGCGAAAGTAAAATAGCCTCGGACTCTTCTTCCACAGAATTATCGCTTGCAACAGATTCAAGAATTCTTGTTAGATGACTGTATAACTGGGAAAGTATGACAAGCTCTTGCTGCGGATAATTTTTTAGATCAACATTGGAAGTGTCTATTTCGTAAACAAGAAAAGAAACTTTTGTATATAAATCTAACGCCTGCTGACGAACATTGCCTAAAGTCTGATCCGCAAACCAATTATAATCACGGCGAAGTATAGCATTTCTTTCTTCCAAGTGCAAGTTTATTGACTTTAGCTCTTCTTGTGAAAAGTTAATTTCTTGTGGATAGATTTTTTTAACAAGAGAATTTTTATCTTCTGACTTACTGTAAAACATGTCTAAAATATATTGGTCAAACACAAAATCTGGAATCATATAGAAGGATGATTTTTGAACATTCATTTTTGCAGCCGCTTTTCCTACAAATTCCATTTGAAGTTCGTTCCATTTACCAACTGCAGGAACTTGCTCGCCCTTGTTCCACAAACGTGTCTCTACTCCAAAATATTCTATGCCAACTTTCTTTGCGTTTTTATTAAGATACTCTTCAACAGAACCGCAGTATGGCACGCAAAGAGTCTTTCTGTTTTCAAAAAAGACATCCGCAAGCTGCTCTTCAATTGAGCTGCACGGGCCTATTGTATTGAAACTGTCTAAAAGTAGATTTTCAAAATCACCGTACCACTGCAATCTCTTTTCACCAATCATGCCATTGTTAAAAGGATCGTCAATAAGCTGGTCATGAATTATCTGTATGTTAATATTATTTTTATTCCAATCGACTATGTTGCAAAGAAGCCTGTCATTTTTTGAAAAGCCATACTTTTCTTTTAAATATGAAATATCAATTCCTGTAAGATTTACTTTGTTTGGAAGAGTAAATTCGCTGTCTATTAAATTCAAATCTTTATTTGCAGGATCAGATGCAATATACTGAGGGGCATATTCTTCTCCGTACAAAACGAACATATCAATTGCCGCATCACTGTCAAACTGCCCTACTTTTTGCGGAAGTTTTTTCCCATTTATATAAAAATTAAAATTAAATGAAAATGACTCGCTGTCTGCAAAAGGTATACATCTGTCGCCAACAACAAACATATTTTGCGCAAGTTCAGAAGACGTAGGCTTTATGCTAAAATACTTATTTGTAAATGCGCCTGCTTTTGTGATGTACAAATTTTTCTCCAAAGGAAAAACAAGTGGGTGACTTAAAAGAAAGTTTTCTACTTCAGAGGCAGAAGCATGAAGACCAGACTGCGATAAATATTTTTCCATATCGCGGACTGTAAAAAGTTCTGTAAAAGTGCGTAAAAATTTTTCTGTTACATATTCAGGTGGAAAACTCATACATATAAGATACTGTTTTTTAGTAAAATAGTAAAACACAAATCTTTTCAATATCTTACAATAAAGCCGCTACTAGTATGGCAAACACTTGTAAAGCATTGTGCCTTTTGTTTTTAGCTGATAAAGTTCGTTTATCATAATAATTTTTTTTTACAGGTAGGCAATGATTAAAATTACACCTTGCACATCAGGTGATTTTCCAGTGCAAGACAATTTGTTTCAAAGTGCATTTTGGGGAAAATTCAAAAACAATGAAAATCAAAAATCACTCTACTTTTTTGCTGATTACAATGAAAAACAATTTCCACTTTTAGTGTTGCTTAGACAAACAAAAAGCGGCTACACTTACGCATATGCGCCAAAAGCACCTTCTATTTTTGTAGAAGAAGAAGAGAGAGGCGTTTTTCTAGAACAGATTTCTATTGAATTAAAGAAGTTTCTACCAGAGAATATAATCTGCATAAGATATGATATTCCGTGGCTTAGCTCTTTTAAGGAAACTTCAGATGTACGCAAAGAGCTTCTTGATTTACGAATGAACTTTGGAACAGAAACTTCCGCATTAAGAAAAGCACCAGTAGACCATTTATGTCCAAACACAGTCTTAATTAATTTAACATATTCTCCAGAACAGCTTCTTGAACGAATGAGGCAGACAACAAGAAACAGCGTCAGGCGCTCATACCGTTCAGACGTAGTTTTCCGCCGCTACACAGCAGAGCAAGCGCTTTCTTCAGACAGCCCTCTAAAAAAGTGGCATGAAATTTACAAAGACACTGCAACAAGAAAGCATTTTTATTTTGAAGAGTATGAATATTTTGAAAAGCTTCTTAGAATGAATGTTGATGAAAATAAAAAAAATGATGAGCCATATTCATTTGTAAGATCGGAAGGCACAAATCCAGTTCCGCTTGAAGCGCCCGCGCCCGACCCTAAGTTTTATTTATTCACAGCGAACTTAAACGAACAAGTTCTAAGCGGTTTAATTTTAGCAATTTGCTCTCACCAAGCCTACTACATGTACGCAGGCAGCAGTCTTGAAGGGCGTGAGCTTATGCCAAACTACGGACTTCAGTGGGAAGCGCAGCTTTTTGCAAGAAGCAGCGGCTGCACTCAATACGACTTAATGGGCATTCCGCCAAACAACGACTTGGACCACCCAATGCACGGGCTTTTTATATTCAAGACTGGCTTTGGAGGAACACCAGTTCATTTTCTAGGCTGCTGGGATTACGTCTACAACTTTGACTCTTACAAATACTTCACAATAGAAGAGCAATTTTCTAATTAAGAAAAACCCTGAACGGCACTACAGGAAGATTGCCTTTTTTATCATAAAGATTTGCACTTGTTGGACTGTCGCACCAAGCGTACCTTACTTCAACAATGCGAACATTTTTTTTCATTTCGTCCGGTGGAATAAAAACAATAAGATTGTTATGTGCTATTGCCCTTACAGAAAGCCTGCATATTTTTTTCTGCTTAGCTCCGTTTTCCAAAACACCAATAATTACAGGCATGTCATTTTCTGAATGTTTTATTTCCTGGGTGAATTCAATAATGGCACCTTCTTTTGAATGAACAACTTTTTTCACTTCAGGAGAAGTATTCTCTGTTGAAGTAACTTCTGTTGAAGTAAGAGTTTTTTTTGCATAGGAAAGCCTCATTGCTTCATTTGATATTCTTGAGCCAACAGTCTCCTTGTCTTCTGGATGAAGGTCGTTCCAGTCGCCGCAGTCTATTGTAACTGCAAGGCCGCAGTTTTTATTTTTCTTAAAGGCTGATTTTTCACAATCGCGCAACTCGCACCAGTGCATATTGTTTTTAACATCATCTTTTTGTCCAAAGTTTGGAAGCTGCACTATTATAAAAGGCGCTTTTGTTCCTTTGCAAAACAAAAACTTTTTTCTCCAAACATCAATCATTTCAGAAAGCTGCTTTTCATAGTCATTGCTTTTTCCTGCGTCAGATTCTCCCTGGTACCAGACAAAACCTTTTACTGCATAGTTAAAGCAAGGGGCAAGCATACTGTTGTACAAAGAAGTTGGCTCCCATTCAAAGAAGCAGCATCCAGGAGCGTTTTCCAAAGCGCAGCCTTCTTTATATTTCCATGCTCCGGTCAAATTTACAACTGCGGCATCTTTTCCTATTTGAGCATTGTCTTTTGTGCCAACAATATTGCCGGGCTTAACAGGTCTTACATTCACGTTGTCTGTAAAAAGAAAATAAGGTTTTTCTTTTTCAAATGAAAGCCTGCTGTTTTTATAAACAGCGCGAATTGTTATGCAGTTTTTTCCAGCGACAAGTGTTCCAAAAGGCACTTCATATCTTCTTGGCGGAAATTCATATCCTGTGCTTCCACACAATTTTCCATTTAACCAAACTGTGTCTGAATAAAAAATTGTTCCTAGCCAAAGCCTAGTTTTTACACTGTTGAAAATTAAAGCTTCTTTTTCTGTTAGTACAAATTCTTTTTTAAACCAGACAGTGCCAGAATTTTCTAAGCCGCCCATTGAATCCGGTATGTTAAAATCACTCCAGTTTTTTGCAAAAGAGAAATCTTTTTCTTCCCATTTTTGCTTATTTCCAACATCAGCTTCATAGCATTTTTTATTCCATGCTTCATTTTTTGCAGCGTTATCATTTAAAGTTTTTTCCACATAGCTTTTGTTCTTGCATTCTTCAAGTCGCTTTAAATAATCAGGGTATTTTCTTACAGTTTTTTCATCTAGCCATGACGCAATTGGTGAGCCGCCTTGACTTGCGTTTATAATTCCAACAGGTACATTTAATTTTTGTTGTAGCTCTTTTGCAAAAAAATAAGAGCATCCAGAAATTGAGCCAATTGACTCAGGTGAAGCTGACTGCCACTTGCCGCCAGAAACCTCTGATTTTTCACCATCAAAAGAATATGAAATTGGCACTGTAAAAAAACGAAGCGAATTATTTTCTGGCAGCGAAAATTCTTTTGGAAAAGAAAACCTTAAGCGGTCCATAGGAAGCTGCATATTTGACTGTCCAGACATAAGCCACACTTCTCCTGTGTAAACGTCTGTCAATGTTATTTTTTCATTTCTTTCTGACTCAACAATAATCACATCAGGTCCGCCTGCGTTTTGTGGATTAAACAAAATTTTCCAGCAGCCATTTTTATCACATTTTACAGTTTTAGAAATATCTCTAAATGTAAATGATATTTTTTCAGAAGGTTCTGCTTTGCCGTAAATGCAATTCACTTCATTTTGCTGCAGGACCATTCCACTTTGAAACAATGAACCAATTGAAAGTTTACTCATAATTTTTAGTATATCAACATAAACAATATTTTTAAATCATTGAATTTACCTATAAAAAAACCGCCTGTTATTGGCAGACGGTTTCTAGAAATTCCTATTGTTTAATTTACCTTAGTCTATTGTGGCAATTATATCTGAGTTCTTAAGAATAAGATATTCTTCGTCGTCAATTTTAATTGCGGTGCCAGCATATTTGTCGTAAAGAATTTTATCACCAACTTTTACTGTGATTTTTTCTTTATCTGTTCCAGGGCCAACTGCAGAAACTACAGCTGTCTGTGTTTTTTCCTGTGCTGTTTCTGGAATAATAATTCCGCTTGCTGTTTTTGTCTCTGCCTTTTCCTGTTTTACAAGAACACGGTCTGCCAATGGTTTTACTTTCATATAAATCCTCCAAATAAAAATATTATAAAATTTTATGAAGCTTAACAAATTGTATATTTGCAATAAGCAATAAGCTTCATTTATAGAAGTTAATAAATTCTGCCACCAATGTCAAATTTATTTTATTTTTTTTAGAAGAAGCTGAGCTTTGTACATAGAAGGTTTTAAAGAAAGACAATATTTTAATGAACGGACAGCTCTTGACTTGTCGCCCTGCTCAACATTTATTTTTGCCATTCTATAAAGGACTTCAGCTTTTTTATTAATTTCAGTAAGCCTAGAAGAAGCGTTGTTTAAATACTCAAGTGCTTTGCTGGAATTGCCATAAGTGTTCAATATAGAAGCCATATTTATGTAAGCGTTCACAACAGATTCATTTTCACCAAAGGAATTTATTGAAGGAGAACGTCCGCTGTATTTTTCAATAATATACTCATATAATTTTTGACAGTCAGAATTTTTTCCATCAACCAAGCAAAACCAAGCTGCACATTCGCATTGCCAAAGTGAAAGCTTATTTGCATTATCAGAAGCAATGAATATTTTGTCTTCCGTACCATACGACGACTGAATATATTTTTCAAACAAAGATTTTGCATCATAGTCATCATCTAGAGAAAGGAATTCTTCAACAGCGTACTGTGCAATTTCATCTGGATAAAGATTTTTACCAATTTCATTTTCTTCAAGCAACGTCCAGACTGCGGCAATTTTTTCCTGTGCGGTAGAGTCTGTATCAATTGAATTGAGCAATTTTAGACGAAGCACAACAAGCGCAGGATTTTTTTTATTTTTCAAAGCGCTGTCTATTCTTTCAACAGCATTTTTAACATTCACTTTTGGAACAGAGTCGCTTTCTTCCATAGATAAAGTTTTAAGCCCCGCCCTTCTTAAAAGCAAGTTAAGAGAATCTTCTTCCGGACGCAGCATTGTTTCTAGAGCAAACCGCCCAAAAGCAGAAAGACCTGGAGCGTTGTTTGGAAAAGCTGTTACAAGCCGTAAAAGTATTTTGTATTCTTCAGCTGTATTATTTTGAAGACGTGCATAACGCGCGCTGTTTATATAAATTATAGGAATTAGTTCAGCAAGTTTTTCATTCAAGTCTGGAGTCTTTGTTGGATTTTTTACTTCAAGCTCATATTGTGAAAGAATATTTTCTGTATTCGTCTGAAATTTTTCCCTTTCTTCCTGAGACTTTTGTTCTTCTCCAAGAATATAATAGTCGTCCGCTTTTAGAGCCTGTATTTCATCAACATTTATCTCTTTGAAATTTTCTTCTGAATTCTGAACTAGCGACTTTAAACTTTCAGCATAACGGCCCGCGTCATAAAAAACATACCCCCAGAAAAGGCTATCTTTTGAAGTAGAATTTTTTTCTGGAGCTAACAAAGCGGCTTCGTTATAACGGCTGCTTTCCATGTAAATACATGCTGCGTTTCTAAGCCATTCTGTTTGATTTGTGCCATTGGAAGCGTCAACATACACTTGAATAAAATTTTCTGACTTGAAGAAATTTCCTTCATAGGGCTTTGATTTTTTAGGAGCCTTGTATTTTTTACATTTCTTAAACACAGACTCCAAATCATTTTGCCTATTGCGACAAGCTCTTAAAACAGATTCAGCATATAAGGAAGAGTATTTTGTTCCAGAAAGCGATCTGCTTTTTTCAAGCGCCTCGTCAATTCTGTTTTCCCTAATTAAGAAATTTGTGTAGACCGCGGTTAACTCAAGATTGTTAGGCTGTTTTTTTAAACCTTTAATAAGTGATTTTTCAGCAAGTGTTTTTTCACCCAATGTCATAAATCTTTTATACACACCAAGTGTTGAAAAGGAGTTGAATGTTTTTTTTGAAATTTTATTTAATAAAGAAACAGCTTCTTCTGTATCGTCAAGAGAAATGTAATTATCAATTTCATCAAGAGCAGAAATAAAAGAAGAGCTTTCTGAATGAGAAGAGCATGAAATTATGCACGGCAAAAATACAGCCGCTTGCAAAATGAGAACCGTAGCTGCAATTAAGCACGGCTTCTTCATTTTTCATTCCTGTGGAAGTTCTTTGCGTATGTTGTCAAGAACAGCGTTTATAAATTTATATGCATCATCTGCACCATACTCTTTTGCAATATCAATAGCTTCATCTATTACAATAGAAGGTGATGTTTCTTTTTGATAAAGCAAAGAGAACACGCTGATTCTTAATATTGCAAGCGACACTTTGTTTATTCTGTCAAAATCCCATTTTCCAGAAAGATGCTTTTTTATAAGCTCATCAATTTCTGCAAGATGAGAAACTGCACCATTGATAATCAATCGTGCAAAATCAAGAGTCATTTCTTGGGTTGAGCCAGACTCAACTTCGTTATCTAAAGAGGATTTATCTTCTGACTCGTCTTTATCTTCATTTGAATTTTTAAAAGCCCATTCTAATTTTAAAAGTTCATCAATTGGCTCACCACCAACATCATAAGAATAAAGAGCTTGAAACGCTAGAACGCGGCCTTTTCTTCGTGACAATGTTTTTTCCTTTTACCAGTTAAGTAATTTTGTTAAGTCATCACCTGTTTTAATACGGGTAACATTTTCAGGAGTATCAAGAGTTTTTGTTAAATCTTGAATAGCCTGCATTAAAAACTCACTCTGCTTTTGCTGTGTTAAATTCTGCTTTATGTAGTCATAAACTGTAACTGTTGTGTCAGGCTGCACAATGTCGCTTAAGCTAAGCATTTTTGCATCATACTTTTTAAGAATAGCATAGAACTGAAAATCTGTATCTGTTTCTGAAATGTCGCTAATAAAACCAACATTTTTTGTAAACAAATCAAGAAGGTTCTGATATGACATTCCAAGCTGCTGTGCATGCTGTGCAGTTTTTGCAACAAGCAAATCTCCAGCCTGATAAAGTTTTCCGTTGTCAGGAGAAGCCTTTAGCTGATCACCTGTTGTAGTTTTCTTTGTATATTTATTATAAATGTCTGTAATTGAAGCACGTGCAGAAACTGAGTCAGAGCCTTTTGGAACAATAACTAAATATATTTTAAGCATATCATTCTGTACAAAAGAAGCCTTGTTCATTTCAAAAAAAGAACGAACCTCATCATCTGTAAGCGATATTTTTTTCATTTCATCTTGTTTTTTAGAAATAACATACTGCTGAGCAATAAGCTGATTCTTTAAGTAAGCTTTATAATCGGCAACATTCATGCCAACTCGCGTAAGAAGATAATCATCAAAAGACATTCCTGTTTGCTGCTTTACTAAATCAGCGTACTGCTGTTCTGTCACCTGCTGGCCAACCTGCTGGCTTAGGCTATTTAAGAAATATGAATTCACCTGACTGTCTGTAATAGAAAGCCCCTCTTTCTGTGCTGACTGAACAATAAGTTTTTCATCAATAAGAGCGTTAAGTATTTCTTTTTTCTGATCAACAGTGAAAGAAGAAGACTGTGTTTGCTTCTGATAAACTTCAACACGAGTGCGGAGCTGCTTTAATGTGATAGATTCTGATTTGTTTAGCTTTACAACTGCAAGTGGCTGCAAGTCATTCTGCGCAAAAAGAGCGGCAGTTGAAAGTAATAATGCAATTCCAAGTACAACACGTTTCATAAAATTTCCTCTATTTATATCAAAAGTTTTTGAATGAAAATAATTTCAAATCATCCATACTGATAATTAAACAGACTTACTTGTTTTTTGTTACAACTCAAATAAGCCTATTTTAACAAAAGTTCATCAAGCTTTATAAAATTATTTGCTTTCCGCAGGAGTTTCCAATGGTGAACCGCCGCTTATTACAGCACGAATTCTACGAACTCCAGCTGAAGAAGACTGCTCTTTCTGAATCTTGAAAGTGCCAATCTGACCTGTGTGCTGAACATGAGGTCCGCCGCAAACTTCCTTGCTAAAGTCGCCGATTGTGTAAACTTTTACCTGCTTGTCGTATTTTTCACCGAACAAAGCCCTTGCTCCAGATTTTCTTGCCGCGTCCAAGTCCATGATTTCCATTGTAACTGGAAGGTCGCGTTTTATCTGCTCGTTTACAATATCTTCTACTTTCTGAACTTCTTCCTTTGTCATTGCGCGCTCAAAAGAAAAGTCAAATCTCATGCGCTCTGCTGTAATGTTTGAGCCTTTCTGCGCTACCTGCGGTCCCAAGACGTTAACAAGCGCCTGCTGCAGCAAGTGTGTGGCTGTATGGTATTTAGTTGTGATTTCGCTGTGGTCAGCAAGACCGCCTTTAAATACCTGCCCGCTCAAGTCACGGCTTTCTGCCTGATGTTTTTTCTCCGCTTCTTTAAAGCCTTCAACATCAACTTTCATGCCGTTTTCCGCAGCGTACTCTTCTGTAAGCTCAATTGGGAAGCCGAATGTGTCGTACAAACGGAACGCAACTCTTCCAGGAATAATCTTCTGTGGATTCTTCTGAAGGTTTGGCAGGAGCTTTTCAAATTCAGCCTCGCCTTTTTTTAGTGTAAGAAGGAATTTGTCCTCTTCGTTTGTAAGCTCTTTGATAATAAAGTCATGAGCTTTTTCCAGCTCTGGGTAAGCAGCCTTGTATTCGTTAATTACAACTTCTGCTGGCTTTGAAAGGAACTGTCCGTCAAGACCTAGCTTTCTTCCGTGCCTTACAGCGCGTCTAATTACACGGCGCAAAATGTAGCCTGCTCCAACGTTGCTTGGAGTAACTGCCTGTGGGTCGCCTAGAATAAATGTTGCGGTTCTTACGTGGTCGGCTATGATTCTAAAAGACATGTCGTCTTTTTCATTGTCGCCGTATTTTTTTCCAGTAAGCTCTTCTATTTTATTGATGATTGGTACAAAGACATCTGTGTCGTAAACTGTCTTCATGCCGTTGAGCATTGCAACTGTTCTTTCAATGCCCATGCCGGTGTCTACGCACTTTCTGTCCATTAAGTTGAAGTGGCCTTCCTTGTCCTTGTTGTACTGCATGAAAACGTTGTTCCATATTTCAACATATTTTCCGCAGTGGCAGCCTGGCTTGCAGTCTGGACCGCACTTAGGTTTTCCTGTGTCGTAGAAGATTTCTGTGTCCGGGCCGCATGGACCTGTTGCGCCTGCTGGACCCCACCAGTTGTCTTCACGTGGAAGGAAGAAGATGTGGTCTTTTGCAATGCCGTGGCTTTCCCAAATTTCTGCGCTTTCATTGTCGCGAGGAATTTCTGTGCCGTTTGCGTTTTCGCCTGCAAATACAGTTACAGAAAGTTTTTCTTCTGGAATATTAAGGCATTTTGGTGATGTTAAAAATTCAAAACTAAAGCCAATTGATTCTTTTTTAAAGTAGTCGCCTAAAGACCAGTTGCCTAGCATTTCAAAGAATGTAAGGTGCGCTGGGTCGCCAACAGAATCAATGTCGCCTGTGCGAACACATTTCTGATAGTCAGTAAGACGTGTGCCTGAAGGGTGCTTTTCGCCTAAAAGGTAAGGTACAAGCGGCTGCATACCGGCAGTCGTAAACAAAACAGTTGGGTCATTTGCAGGAATAAGTGATTTTCCGCTGATTTCCACATGCCCTTTTGATTTAAAAAACTCAATGTATTTAGAACGTAATTCGTTTACAGTCATAATGAATTATAGTAAAGTATACCCGTACTTTAGTCAAGAATATTGTAATAATATAAAGAGTAAGCGCAAGGACGCGCGCTCTAATTATTGCTAGAATTATCTATAATTCTAGCTAAGATAAAAAATCTAGGAGAGATTTTTTTTCTTAAGTCAACTAATATAAGCTGTTTTGTACCAAGCAAGCACACGGAGGTGCGTTGTTCTGGCTAGAATTATTTATAATTCTAGCAATGCACAAAAATACACGGACGGATTTTTGTGCATAAGTCAACTAATATAAGAATGAAGAAGTAAGCAAATGAATAGAACAGAGCTGCATGACTCAATAGTCAAAAACACATATTTCACTTTCTCACGAAGTGGCGGCAGCGGTGGACAGAACGTAAACAAAGTCAACACAAAAGCGCACGCAATGATTGAATTCTCAAAACTTGAAGGGCTGTCTTTGCAAGAAAAAGCCGCAATCAGAAGGAAGCTTTCTTCTTCAATAAACAACATGGAAATTATTTTTGTAGACGCTGATGACGAACGCTTCCAAGAGTCAAATAAAAAAATTGCGCTTGAACGTCTTGAAAATAAAATTGCAAGCGCCGCGTACATTCAGCCAAAACGCAAAAAGACAAAGCCTACAAGGGCATCAAAAGAAAAACGGCTTAAAACAAAAAAGATGCGCTCAGAAATAAAAAGCCAGCGTAAATTGATTTACTAGAAAAAATTTGATATCTTTACAAAACGAGGTTTAAATGCAGACAGTAGTTGGAATTATTTGCGCAGTGGCGGCAGTTGCACTTGTAATAGTTGCAAAGATTTACAGAAAGAAAGTTTTTTCAGAAGAATACAATAATTTTTTAGAAAAGCCCGACTCTTACACAGCTGTGATTCAAACAAAAGACGGCAAGAAAATTATCACAGGTCTAATTTTAAACATTGCGTTTGTTGAAGAAAATATTTCATCAGCAGACTTGTCTCCAGAAAATTTTACAGTTCATGGCAACACAAAAACCGTTTCCGAAGTTGATAATAAAAAAAATCCAGATGACGTTGCTGATGTTGCTGTTGTTGCTGTTGTTGCTGATGTTGCAGAAAACACTGATTGCAAAATAAGCGGAGTTTGCTTCTGCGACATAGACGGCAATAAAATGTCATTTGACTCAGACGAAGAAAACGACGCGACACATTTACTTCTTTCATTTGAAGGTGATTCTATTGTTGAAGAAAACGGCACCGAGCGCCTTTTTGAAATAACAAGCAAACTGTTTTCAAAAACAATCAAAGACTACAATTCACCATTGACAATTAACCATTACCCACAAGGTCGTAGCTTAGGTCAAATGAGCTGATGTTGCCACACAAGTCAATACGAACAGTAACGCGCTGCTTTCTTCTGTCAACTTTTATTATGTTTCCTTTAAAGCCTTTTAACGGGCCGCTTAAAATTACAATTCTATCATTCTCGTCAAATTTTGCTTTTGAAATTCCAACTGTTTCGCCGCTGCCAACAAGAACTTGTATGTAGTCCAAATCCCTTCCAGAGAGCGGAGTAATGTTTTTGTCGTCGCGTAAAAAATGATAGTAATTTGCAGACTTGGAGATTTTTTCAAGAAGATACGTGTCAAAATTTTCAGAAGACATGAACACGTAGCCAGGAAACAAAGGCTTTTCTATAACAACGCCTTTCTCTTTGCCGCTATTCTTTACCTTGCGCTTAAAAAACCAAAAGTTCAAATCAACAGCATAATCCCCTGCATTTTTTAGAGCTGATTTTTTAAATTCTTCTTCGCCACCAGAGCGGACCATAATGCAGTAATATTTCATAACTTGTTTTTCTTAAAGCCAACTACCCGACTTGAACGGGTCACCTGCTCTTTACGAGGGAGCTGCTCTACCAGATGAGCTAAGTTGGCAAATGTTAATGGAAAGACTATATAAAAAAAAAGGTAAGCGGTCAAGCAAATGAAAGATTGTTTATTTTTCCTGACCGACGCCAAGAACTTCACAGGCTTTTTCGTAGTCCTCGCTGTTGACCATTAGATGAACGCCTGTAATATTGAATTCTGGGTGCTGACGGCCAACGTCTTTTGCAAAAATTATTGAAGGGATATTGTCTTGAGAAAGCATGTCTCTATACATTTCTGCTTCTTCGCGCGTATTGCAAACTTTTACCTCTCGCCTGCCATAATCAGAATCTTTATTGATTAACCCCATAGTTATGCCCTCACAGTTGTCCTTGTGTCCACAATGCGCTTCATGTCAACAATGTTGTTTACAATCATGTAGTTGTCGTAGATTTCTATCTTTCTTTTTTCAACAAACTTGTTAAGCTCATCACGGCATGCTTCTGGAGTAATGCCAGCCCAGTGAGCAATGTCATTGTTTGTAACATTGAATTTTCGCTGCCTGTCATTTGGATTGCTTGAAGGATTCATTTCATCGAACATCATGAAAACATCAGCAATACGTGCCTGCAGATCTGAAATTACAAGAATGCGGAATCTTCTCTTCTGATCGTAAATGCGTTTGCAGAAAAGCTTTAGAAGAATAATAGCAATCTGAGGGTTGCCTGTAATTAGAATTTGGAAGTTGGCCTTGTTGAATTCAAGGCACTCAACATTGTCTATTGCAACACATGTTGCTGAACGAGGAGAGTTGTCTAGAATTGCCATTTCACCAAAGAATTCTCCAGGCTTTAAAATGTCAAGATTTTTTCTTGCGCCGTTCACACATTTAACAAGCTGCACTATTCCAGACTGAATTAAATAGAAACAGTCGCCTGGTTCGAACTCGCTGATAATTACTTGCCCTGGCTCGTACAACTTTGCGAATCTTTCAAAAGCAGGAAGCGCGAATTGCTTTAAAGCGCCATCTGTTTCAGAAGAGGCTGACAAATCCTGTGGAGCCTTTTTCTGACGTTCTGCATTAAGTTTTGCATCAGCATAAAGTTTTGCGACATCATCCTTGTTTGGAGCATTAGGATATCTAGTAAGAAATTTTATACAAACATCACAACAAGAACGGTACTGCTCATCATCATAAAAGCTCTGGGCAACGCTAATCATTCCTGTCTGTGGATTTGCATCTTTATTGTCTTTATTTAGAATTGATTCTGTTTTTTTATGAACCTGCCTAAGCTGATTTGAAAACACCCTGAGCATTTTTAAAATAACCTGCTGATTTGAGCTGAAAACTTTTTCAAATTCAAGCACAGTCATTGAAACAACAATTGTCTCTGACAAAGATGTAGCTGTCTCTTCTCTAGGGAATCTTCCAAGAGAACTTTTTACACCAAAGAATTCACCAACCTTTATTTGCTCGGTAACAGGCTGGTTTGTTTCAATATCATTAAAAGTAAGAATAACAATTCCCTTTTGAAGAATAAAAACTTTATCATCCATATCGCCTGAGAAATATATAATTGATCCTTTTGTATACTGAACGGCCTTTGGCATTTTTTATTTCCTTACTTAATGTTTATAAGAATATCATATTTTTGAGTTTTATGCTATTCTTTTTTCATGATAGATTTACATACACATTCCAGCTCATCTGACGGCACTTATTCGCCTAAAGAACTTGTTGACCATGCTTTAGAAAAAGGGCTGTCTGTTTTGGCACTTACAGACCACGATACAGTTGACGGTCTAAAAGAAGCCTCTGAAGAAGCTGCAAAAGTTGGAATAACATTTGTTCCAGGAATTGAGCTTAACATTGAATGGCCTACTGGGGAATTTCACCTTCTGGGGCTTGGTTTAAAATCAGTTTCACCGGAACTTTCTACTATTATCTCTGATTTGCAACAGAAACGCAATACTAGGAATATAGAAATGATTTCTAAAATACAGGAAGCGGGCATTCCTCTTACGCTTGAAGAGCTTACTGCTAGGTTCCACACAAATTCGCTTGGGCGGCCTCATTTTGCAGAGCTTATGGTCGAAAAAGGAATTGTAAAAAACAGGCAGGCTGCATTTGATAAATATCTTGCTAAGGGAAGGCCTTTTTATATAAAGCATGAAGGCGCAGATTTGTCCGAAGCTATAGATGCAATTGAGTCTAGCGGAGGTGTTCCAGTTCAGGCTCACCCTCTTTCTATGTATGTGTCCTGGGGAAAAATGGAAAACACAATGACTTCTATTCACGAACAAGGCGTTGTTGGACTTGAAGCGTATCACCCAGGAGTGCGTGTTGCGGAAGGCGAGCGGCTAGAAAAACTTGCTCGCAAGCTTGGCATGATTGTAACTGCAGGCAGCGATTTTCATGGTGAAAAAATACGTTCGGACAGGCATTTGGGTTTCACAACAGGCGGCAAAAAAATAGAGGACAGGTTCTGGACGGAGGAGCTTCTTCCTTTGCTGAATGTAAAAAAGCACGTTATTGCTGACCTCTAGATTATAATTCAATTTATTTCAAATTCTTATTTTAAATGATATTTAGATTTAAAATAAGAAGAACTTCTCTAAAAGCTGAAGTTTTTAGAGGCTTCCATAAATATTTGATTTTTCTTCAAAAATTTCTTCACTTTTTTTGTCAAAACTGAATTTTCAAAAGATATATCTATATGATGAATTTTTTTAAATTTATTCATAGAGGTATTTTATGCAAATTTTCAGTTTTTCTCCATTTGGGTACGAAGGCTCTCTTGTCAGCGTTGAAGTTGACTTGCGGCGTGGAATTCCGGCAGTTGATATTGTTGGTCTTGCTGACGGCGCTGTAAAGGAATCGCGTGAGAGGATGAGGAGCGCTATTAGAAACAGCGGGTACGACTTTCCGCCAGAACGTGTGCTTATCAGCCTTTCACCTGCTGACTTGAAAAAAGAGGGCGCGGGGTTTGACTTGGCGGTGGCGCTTGCTGTTCTTAACGCAAAAGATCAGCTTGACGAAAAAGAAGAGGCGTTCAGTTGCGGGGCTGATAATGATAAAACTGATGTTCAAGAAACAGACGGCGGGGCTTTTGCAGAAGGTGACTCTTTAGAAATACAATCTGATTCAAAATGGAAGGCTCCTTTTATTTCACCTAATGGCGACGATGTGCTTGTAATGGGAGAGCTGGAGCTTAACGGCAAAGTTCGGCCTGTTCGTGGCATACATGCGGCTGTTAGCACGGCCCAAAGCTCTGGAATAAGACTGTGCATTGTTCCTTCCGCCAACAGCGACGAGGCGCGTGAAGTGCCTGGCATGAAAGTTTTTGGGGCAGAAAATCTTACAGAGGCGTTCGAATCATTGAACAATTCAAAATCATTTACTTCAAAGGAAGATTTTGAAAAGTCTGGAAAAACTAACATCGGTTTGGAAAAAAATGGAATTCCAGACGGCTCTTATGAAATTGACGGCGTGCTTTTTGGGCCTGTAGAAGAAGGATATGAATATTCAGAAGTGCACGGGCAGAAGTTTTTGATTCGAGGGCTTCAAATTGCGGCTTCCGGCGGGCACAACTTAATGGCCTACGGGCCACCAGGCTGCGGAAAGACGCTTGCTCTTCAAAGATTTCAGGCGCTTTTGCCACTTTTGACTTTGGAAGAATCACAGCCTGTTACTCGCATTTATTCAATTGCGGGGCTTTTGCAATCAGGCGAATCTGCGGTGCGGACACCTCCGTTTAGAATGCCACACCAGACAGCTACAATTGAGGGCATGTGCGGCGGAGGAACTCATCTTACACCTGGGGAAATTTCTTTGGCTCATAACGGCGTTTTGTTTTTGGATGAGGCGGCGGAATTTAGGACATCAGTTTTGCAGATGCTTCGTGTGCCTTTGGAAAGCGGCGCTGTCACTTTAAGCCGTGCAGGAAGGACATCTGTTTTTCCGGCTCAGTTTCAGCTGTTAATGGCTACAAACCCATGCCCTTGCGGATACTACGGCTCTTCTGAAAAGGTCTGCCTTTGTTCGGCCCATTCAGTCGAGCAGTATTGGAAAAAGTTTTCGGCTCCACTTTTGGACAGAATAGACATACGTATTCACGCGGAACATATTGTTGAAAAAAACAAAAGTGAAGAAAGCATTGTGTCAACTTCTGAGCTTAGGAAGGAAATTGCAAAGGCAGTTTCAATTCAAAGGAAAAGGCAGGGTAAAAAGAATGTGCGGCTTACTCCAACAGAAATTGCTGAATACTGCCACACGACAGACGAAGCCCATGCTATTTTAGAAAGCTCCTCTGAGCATTACGGGTTTTCTCCACGCGCGGTGAACGGGTGCATAAAGCTTGCTCGTACAATTGCGGACATGTGCGGTCTTGATGTTATCGACGGCAGGAGCATGGAAGAAGCTGTCAAGTACAGGAAGTCAGAAGGCGGGCTGGAAATTGGAATGTAATTGTCGATTCTGTCATTCCGACCAAAGCGGAGGAATCTGTTTTACAAAAAGTGCTTATTTGTATAAGAGATTGCCGCATCACTTCGTTTCTCGCAATGACACTTTATTTACAGCCACATAAAAAAAACGGAATCAACTCTGCTAGAAAAGATGATTCCGTTTAAAGTACCGGTTCTGAGACTCGAACTCAGACACTATCGCTAGCAAAGGATTTTGAGTCCTTCGTGTCTACCATTCCACCAAACCGGCAAGTGTATGAATAATATCAGAATGAGATTTGTTTTTCAAGTGGACAGACGCGGAAATTTCCACGAGAGGTTTAAAAGTTGGAGCAAACACAATATAATCTGCTGTTAAACACAGTAAGAGATTTAGCTTCTCAAACAGCGCTTCTTATTAGAAACAACAACAGCTACTGGAGCAACGAAGAGGATATGGATTTATATACAAAGAACAATTCTTCTCAGAACAATTTATTTTTCTCAAACAGCAATTCCTACAGCGGAAAATCACCTGAATATGTATTAAAGAACATCTTTGGTTTTGACAGCTTCCGACCTCTTCAAAAGGAAATCATTCAAAATGTTCTAGACGGACGCGACACACTTGCTGTAATGCCAACAGGCGGTGGCAAAAGCCTTTGCTATGAAATACCGGCTTTAATTATGAAAGGGCTGACCGTTGTAGTTTCACCGCTTATTGCTTTAATGCAGGACCAAGTGACTCAGCTTGAAACTTACGGAGTTGAGGCTGTGTTTTTAAATTCATCGCTTGACTGGGACACTTACCGCGACACTGCGGACAGAATACGCAACGGTGAAATTAAGCTGCTGTATGTTTCTCCAGAAGGCCTTAACACTGGAAAAATACAGGACATTCTTCACAGCGAAAATGTTGATGTTGACTGCATTACAATAGACGAGGCTCACTGTGTAAGCGAATGGGGACACGACTTTAGGCCTGACTATTTGGAAATTGCATCTGTACGCGAGCAGTTCCCCAAAGCAGTGTGCCTGGCGCTTACCGCAACTGCAACAAAGCAAGTTCGTGCTGACATTATAAAACAGCTAAAATTAGAAACGCCAGAAGTTCTTGTTGCAAGTTTTAATCGTCCAAACATTTATCTTGAAGTAAAAAGAAAATCAAACGGCTTGGAGCAGGTCATCTCTTTTTTAGACAAGCATAAAAATGAAAGCGGCATTATTTACTGTTTTTCTAGAAAGCAAGTTGACTCCCTTACTGACGCATTGCGCGCTCAGGACTACAGCGTTACAAATTACCACGCTGGCTTAACTGATGACGAGCGGACAAAGCATCAGAATGATTTTATACGCGACAAGGTTAACATAATTGTTGCAACAGTTGCTTTTGGAATGGGCATAAACAAGCCTGATGTTAGATTTGTAATTCACTACGACTTGCCTAAATCTTTGGAACAATATTATCAGGAAATAGGAAGAGCTGGCCGTGATGGTTTGCAGTCACATGCGCTTCTTTTATTCAGCCCCGCAGACATTCATAAAATCAGGTACTTCTTTGACGAAAGCGCGGATTCTTCCAAGGCGGAAAAGCTTTTAAGCTCAATGGTCTCTTACGCAGAAAGCCGCACCTGCAGAAGAAAATTTCTTTTGAATTATTTTGGCGAACAATATTCTGCTGGCGGCAAAGCAAAAGCAAATTTAAATTCAAACGGCAATGCTCTTGAAGTTGCGTCTTCAAATGTCAGTTCAAGCAGCGCAGCTCTTGAATCAACGTCTTCTGAAACTTGCGCTTCAACAGACAACTGCTGCGACGTGTGTTCGTTTGGCGGAGATGAAACAGACGTAACAGTTCCGGCGCAAAAGTATATGTCTTGCATTCTACGCACAGATGAAAGGTACGGCGCGTCTTACGTAATAGATGTTCTTCTAGGCTCAAAGCAAAAGCGAATCGTTGACAACGGGCACAACAACTTAAGCACTTGGGGAATTGGAAAAGAGTATGACAAAAACGATTGGTTCGAGCTTAACACAGGGCTTTTAAACGCAGGCTACATTTTAAAGTCCGAGGACTACGGAGTACTTACACTTTCTTCCATAGGTCATGACGCGCTAAAGGCAAGGGAGAAGATTCTTCTTCCAGTTCAGATTTCAGAGCATTGCGCTTCTGTTGGCAAAGGCGCTTCTAAAAAATCGTCTAAAAGAGCGGCCTCTGATTTTAAGAAAGTTGACACAATCATTTCTGATTCAATTGACGAAGAGGCTTCAAGAATTGCGGAAAGCCTACGCAGGTGGCGGCGGCATTTTGCAGATGACATGAATGTTCCGCCATACGTTATCTTTGGCGACAAAACACTTTCTGACATTGCTTTGAAAAAACCAAAAACTGTTAACGAGCTTTTGAACTGCTACGGCATTGGAGAAACAAAGGCGGAAAAGTTCGGAAGTGAAATTCTCCGCATAGTTCGTGGCGATTACTCGAACTAAAGTTCATCATCAATTTTAAAGGAACTAAAGTTCGCGCATGATTACTCGAACTTAAACCACTTGAAGTCGAAGTTGCTGCCTGGAAGGAACACAAAGCTCACTGTCTGACTGCCCTTCACTCCTTCAAGAGAAATTGTCTTTTCTTCGTAGCCATTGTTTTTTGCAAACTCAACAATTCTATTCTCAGAGCCATCTTTACCGTTGAACTTAACATGTATTGTGTTATCAACATGAGAGAAGCCGCATATTGTAATCTTGCTTGCAGCCTTTTCTCCAAAGTCCATGTTGTCATATTCAAGCACAACGTTGTTGCCAATTCCGGTAACAGCATTTTCTTCTTCTGAGCGTGTAAAGGCATCTCCAATTATAGAATTTGAATCAAGTGCGTTCAGCTTGGCAAAAGATTTTGCTGTCTTGTCAAAAACAAAGCCTTGCAAAGAAACACGTTCCAATGCAATTCTAATTGAAATTGTCTGCACACCAAAAAGCCTATGTGAAAGAACAAACGTGTTAGACTGATAGTGGTTGTACCAGCTTGGAGATTTGTAAGTCGCTTTAAGCAAGAGCCTTCCTTCAGCAGTGTCTGGAACTCCCTGCCAAACTTCAAGAGGCACTTCCTCATTAAAGAAGAACAGCGGCAATGTGATTGTGTCGCCGCCTTCATTTCCAAAATCAACTTTGTCAAAGCAGTACCACTGGTTCTGCTGTTCAACAAATGTTCCACCTTCAAAGCTTAGTTTTACATTTGCAGAGCTTGAAGAACATTTGCACGCCTGCACAATTTCATAAGGATTCTTGCTTGCTTTTCCAACACCGCTAACATTGAATTCAAGTTCGCTAATTACTTCTGGATAATCCTTGTCGTTAGAAGCGGTGCATGTTAAACGGAAGCTGCCGTCGCTTACGCCTGTTACTTCCGCAACTTCACCTTCTTCTGTAGTTGTTATTTTTATTTCCGCGCAGTCAGACTTTACGCCCTCTAGCATCATTGGTGTCCACACTAATTTTCTTTCTGTGGCGTTCACTGGGAATATCTTTGCAGTTACTTTTACAGTCTTGTTGTCTGGAGAAAGATTCATTTCTTCCGTGCAGGACAATTCTATTTTGCGGACAGGTATTTCTTTTTTGCTTACTTCAACCACAGCGTCGCTTTCCTTGCAGTGTGTTTTTTCCAGCTTGCCGTCTTTAAACACAAGTGTGCTTGATTTCATTTCTGCGCTTGAAACTGTCACAGAGAAGGAGCTTGTTTTGTCACTAGCTTTTACAATTGCAAGAAGCTTGTTGCTGAACAGCCTGCGGTTGTGATTTTTTCCATCATCACTTTGATATTCTTCGTAGTCAGTGCTGTCGCCGTTGTCAACGCCAGCTAAAGTTGCTTCACCTTCAACATTGATGAACATACGTGAGCGCGCGTTTGCAACTGGAACATTGTTTTTGTCAGTTGTGCTTATGTCAATAAAATACATACCGTCTGCTGAGCATTCTTCAACTTCAAGGACAATATGCTCGCTGTCGCCAAAAGACTTCTGCTCGTCGCAAGAAACTATCTTTCCATTTTCATCGTAAGCGACTGCTGTTATTGAACCTTCCTCATACGGCACTTGCCAAGAGGCGGCCAAGTCTGCTCCATGCACAACATCATTTTCTTTTTTGCCTTTAGAAATTCCGTTTACAAAAAGTTCCACAGAAGGACAGTTTGAATAAATTCTTACGTCGATTGTCTGTCCTTTGTTGAAGTCCCAGTAAGGCAGAATATGAACGCAAGGAGATTTCTTGTAGTCAACCCAGCCCGCCACATATTCGTAGAACGTGTCTTTTTCAAAACCAGCTGTATCAATTTGCCCAAAGAAAGAGTTCTTTGAAAAATAAGGTGTAGGCTCACCAATGTAGTCCCACCCTGTCCAAATATACTGCCCTGCGCAAAATTTAGCGTCGCGGTCTTGAGTAATAGTCCATGCTGAATTTACAGCGCCCCAGTTTGTTGAACAGTTGCCCAAGCAAGAGCACTGCTGGTCTTGGTAAGTCAGGAGCCTGTTAGAAAGCGGAAAATGGTAAATACCGCGGCTTTGAACAGTGCTAGAAGTTTCACTGCCATATATGCACCAAGTTGCGTGTTTTGAGTGATGGTCGTTGTACAAACGTTCACCGTAGTTGTAGCCAGCCAAATCTATTTGCTCCGCGCAATGTTGAGCGCCTTCCCATTCCATGTAGTTTGAGCCAATTGTAACAAGCCCGTTTTTGTTTGCGTCGTATCTTCTAACAATTGATTTTAAATCATGTGTGATTGCGTAACCGTTGCCCTGGTGCGTGTCGTAGATTTCATTTCCAATGCTCCACATAAGCAAGCATGGATGGTTTCTGTCGCGTCTTACCCATGAAGAAGCGTCGCGTTCATGCCACTCTATAAAATAGTTTCCATAGTCGTAAGTTGTCTTTGGCTTTTCCCACATGTCAAAACATTCGTCGTCAATTAAAATGCCCATCTCGTCAGCAAGGTCCATAAATTCTGGAGCCGGAGGATTGTGAGATGTGCGAATTGAGTTTATGCCCATTTCCTTGAGCTTTAGAAATTGCCTTCTAAGTGCCGTCTTGTTGAACGCAGAGCCAAGCGAGCCTAAGTCGTGGTGTTCACAAGCGCCGTGAAGTTTTACATATTTGCCGTTTAAGAAGCAGCCCTTGTCGCAGTCAAAGTGAACTGTTTTAAAACCAACATGCTGCTCAACTGTGTCTATTACTTTTCCATTTTTACAAAGCTCTGTCTTTAAAATATATACAGCAGGATTTTCAAAGTCCCACTGCTCTGGATTTTTCACAGAAGCTTCTGTTGTTTCTAAAATGATTTTATCATCGGCATTAAAAGAAACACCCATTGCAGGTGCTAAGGTTTTTGTTTCAAGTTCAGAATGTGATTCATTTTCTAACTTCAAAGATTTTCCATTTTTAGAAACGATTGAATGTTTTACAGTGCAGCCTTCAAACTTTCCTTGAACTTCTGTTTCTATTTTTATATTCCAAACACCAGTTGGCAAGCTAACTTCACTTTGCTTTTGCGCAGTAAAATAAATTCCGTCATTTGCAACACGCGCGTCTTCTGTTGTAACAAGATAAACATCTCTGTAAATGCCAGCGCCTGAATACCAGCGAGAGTTAGGGCATTGGTAAACTGCAACTACTTCTACTTCGTTCTCGTCTTCTTTTAAAAAGTCTGTGATGTCAAATTCAAAAGTTGTGTAGCCGTACTTCCAAACGCCCGCTAATTTTTTATTAACATAAACCGCGCTGTTCATATAAACGGCTTCAAACCTTAGCGCATATTTTTTTCCTGATATATTTTGCAAAGAGAAATTCTTTTTGTAAAAGCCAACGCTGTTTTCATATAAGTCCTTGGCATTTGAAATCATCCAGTCGTGTGGAATTGCAACTGCCTTAAAGTCAGAGGGCTGCTTTTCATAAAAAGAATTTGGGTCAAGAATGATTGGCTTTTCACCATCTTTAAACTTTGGATTTTCAATTGACTGTTTTGCGAACTGCCAGCCGTTGTTAAATAATTGTCTCATAATTTCTCCTGTCATGTTTTGAAACAAGCGTAATATTAAGCATTTTCAATATAATGCACTTGTAAAACATTTTCTATCGGGAAAAGTAGTGAGATTTTGTATTAGATTTTTAACTTATTGCAGCCGTTTTTGCAGCAACATCAATTTAGTTATTTTATATTTATTGCAACAGCCGTTACAGTAACAGCCGTTGCGTTATTTTTTTTAGTCGAACAATTTTCTGCACTCAAGGTAGAACCGCTTTTCACTAGCCTCGCCCATGCTGAAGCTTTTTCTAGGAAGAGGGCCGTTGCTGTTTATTGTAGTAAAGAAGCTGTCCTTTGCAACTGGAGGAAGAAGAATTGTAACTGTGTCACCCTGGCTGCCCAAGCGGAACACTTCGTCGCTGCCGTGAATGTAGTCAATTGTAATTTTCTTTTCCGCGTCGCCGTAACTTGCGCCTTCATTCTGTGAAGAAATGAATGTGTCCAGCACTGGCTGCAAACGGCTTACTGCAAGCTCTTTTATTTCTGTCTCAAGACATTCGTACTGAACTTTGCCGTCGTCAGCAAGGAACACAAATCCAAATAATGATTTTGAGTTCTTAACTTTATTTTCCAAAGACTCGCGGCTGTCGCAAATAGAAACTGTTCCTCCAAGATTTGCCTGGACAAACGCTATGACCATATCTGCTTCTGTTCCAAACAACACGCGGTGTATTGGCTCAAACGTCAAACCGCTGTCGTAAATATTTACAATCTCAACAAGAGCGTAGCGGACATTGCTTCCTTCAAGCGACTCTTCTGTAGCGCCTTTTGCAAGCTGATCTTTTTTATATTCGTCCCACACAGCCTTTGCTGTTGCAAGAGAATGGTTGCCGTCACCAACGGCGAACATAAATGTGCTGCCGTCAGAAGAAGTGTTTGCTTTTTTAATTTTTTCAAGTGAGGCATGAAGTGAATCTAAAGCTTTTTCTGACTTTACAGCCCAGCCTGTAATGTGGCCGGAACTTAGCATTAGGTTGCCGTCGTAAACTGGAGATTCTTTTTTTACAAGCTCGCCTGTTTTTTCAACAACAATATGTTCTGGGTCGTTAACCAAAAGCATTATGTGAGGTGACTCAAGCGGAGCGCCGCGTCTAATTTCCATGCGTGGTGGAATACGCTCAACAATTGTTGCTTCTGTTGCGCGAATAAGAGCTTTGCTCATTGGCTTCCATTCATAAGTTTCCAAATCTATTGCGCAAACAAGGCCGTGCCTAATTCTGCCGTAGCATGTTTTTCTTTCTATATAAATGAATTCTTTTGCAGGAGAATCAAAAACACCGCTTTCCATATAAGACTTCATTGTGCTTCTAATTTTTTCAATGCGCTCTGTTCTGTCTGATGAAGCTAGATAAATTTCTGGCAAAATCAAGTTCAGTGTGGAAGGATTTTTTCCAACAGCGTCCTCAACTTTTTTCCAATAATCAGCGTCCTGTGTGTATTGGTCACAAGCAATTACGCTCCAACTAGAAAGATTTTTCTTTGAAGGAAGAAGAATCTCTGGAATTTTCATACCAAAATCTGCAAAGTTTTTCATGCGCCAAAGTATACCGACAATTTTATTTCTGTGCTATAGTAACAACATGCCAGGTTTTGATTTACAACAACGACAGACTCAAAATCAAGTTCAAGTTATGAGCCAGCAGCAAATTCAGACTTTTAAATTGCTGTCTTACGGTTCAGACGAGCTGCGTAATGAAATTTATAAAGAAGTAAATGAAAACCCAGCGCTTGTTATTACAAAAGACTCAATTGAGCAAAACTCATTTTCTGCAAAACTAAACAAAGGCCCTTCAGACTACACTCGAACATCAACTTCAACGTCCCAAGCCTCAAGCATAGCAAGCGATAATTTCCAAGCGGCACTTGAGTCTCACGCAGATGAAAGAGAAACTTTACAAGACCATCTTTTAACGCAATACAATATGCTCCGCTTAAAGCCAGAAGAATATGATCTCGGAAGAAAGCTAATTCACAACTTGAACGACAAAGGCTTTTACACTTTAGCGCCAGTTTCACTTTTGGACAGAACAAAACCTAATCAGACAGAAGATTTGCTTGAGAGTTGCATTACAAAAATACGCCATCTTGATCCAGTTGGAACTTGCTGCAAGAACACAGAAGAAAGCCTTTATGTGCAGGCGCTTATGAAGCCAAACGCCCCCACCCTTGCTGTTTTTATTTTAAACGGCCACCTCTCTTTTTTAGACCCGCCGCAAGCCACAAAAGTTGTAAAAAAAATAGAAGACTACATAGCGGAACAGTCAAAACTTTTTGCAGTGAATTCAGAAAATCAATTTGATAATATTGAAGTAACAGAAGAAAAAGTTGACGAGGCAATAAAATTTATTAGAACGCTAGACCCTTTTCCTGCCCACAACTTTGGCTCAACAGAAAACTCTTTTGTAACGCCAGATGTCTATATAGAAAAAGTTGAAACGAACGCAGACAGCGACAACTTTGCAAAAGGAATTGTCACTGACGGAAAAAACACTTGGCATGTAAGACTTGCAAACGATGCAATGCCTCAGCTGCAAATAAGCCCTCAGTTCATATCGCTTGCTTCTAAGAAAAATATATCGCCTTCAAAAGAAAACGCTTCTGAAAATAAATCATTTTCACTTTCTTCAGATGAAAAAAAATTAGTTTCTGGCAGTGTAAAAAAAGCGCAGGATTTTTTGGAGTCACTTTCCTTTAGAGCAAACACAATTCTTGAAGCTTGTTGCATTATTGTAAAGCAGCAGCATGAGTTTTTTAAGAAAGGTCCGGGAAGCCTTGTTCCACTAAAGCAACAGGATGTTGCAAACGATCTGAATGTTCACGAGACAACAATTTCTAGAATGGCGAACAGCAAGTTCATTCAATGCGACTGGGGCTTGTTTGAAATAAAATATTTCTTTACAAACGCTGCCTCTTCAAAATCATCTTCTGTTGATGAAAACGGCAACGGCATTTCTGCAAGCAAAGAAAAAGTTGTATTTGAAATAAAAAAGATTTTGGAAGAACATAAAAACGACTCTAAAAAACTAAGCGACCAAAAGCTCACTGATATTCTTGAAGAAAAAGGAATGTCTGTTGCACGAAGAACGGTCGCAAAGTACCGCTCGCAGCTGAACATTGCGTCATCATTCGACAGATAAAAAAGAATGTATATTAACGCACAGCGACGCTGCAAAAAGCATAAAAAAAGCGCCTCCTTTTGCAGAAGCGCTCTTGTTAAAAACTATAAACTATTTCTTGTTAGAAATTTTATTTTTTGTTAAAA
>Ga0172378_10000577_pt1 | contig 32339 bp, 30 predicted proteins | sample GrowelOW332metaG_FD_119755 | JGI IMG/M metagenome (GOLD analysis project Ga0172378, IMG submission 119755) | Groundwater microbial communities from an aquifer near a municipal landfill in Southern Ontario, Canada - Pumphouse #3_1 metaG | ecosystem: Environmental > Aquatic > Deep subsurface >...
CTGTTTGTTATGAGGTCCGCGGCTGACTTCAGTTCTTTGTCATCAAGGGAATTGACAGAATGGCCCTGATATTTGAGTGCATCACCTATGACTTCCCTCATATCGTCCATCATTGATGCATGATCCTTAATACGCGGATCTGCAAAGATTTTCCAGCTTTTTTCATAGTTTGAAAGTTTTTGTTTGTTAACTGCGATGCCTGCCGCTCCCATATAGTATGGAACACAGTATTTCATTTTTTGATCGTATGTCGCTTTTTCAAGAACTTCAGAATTGATGTATTTTTTGTTTTCGAACTGATTCTGATCGATTTCTTTGAGCATCCCCTGATTAATCATAATTGAAGCATAATCCTGAGACGGGAATGTGATATCGTATCCTGTTGCACCAGCCTTGAGTTTAGCATACATTACTTCATTTGAATCGAATGTATCGACTTTTACGGTACAGTTGTATTTTTGTTCAAATTCTTTAAGTACTGAATCAGGTGTGTAGTATGTCCAGTTGAACAGATACAGTGTAGAACCTTCTGTTAATCCTTTATTACCGCCATTTTTTTTCGAACATGACGATAGTACCAGAACGCCGCAGAACATTGCTGCGGCCATAATCGTGATATTGGTCTTTTTCATCTCAATATCCTCTTCCTTTTAGGATAAAGGTCCGCAGACGCAGACCTTGTATACAAGATTAATGTGATGCTGCAAAAGTTTTAAGACCTTTCCGCATAACGAACGCAAGTAAACAGGTGGCAGTAATCATTACGCACGAAAGCGAATTGATTACCGGAGATACCCCAAAACGAATCATGGAATAAACATAAAGCGGTAGTGTTGTTGATCCCGGGCCTGCCACAAAGAACGTGATGACGAAATCTTCAAGAGACATGGTAACTGCCATAAGGAAACCGGAGATAATTCCCGGCAAAAGTGACGGAACTATTACTTTTATAAGCGTTTGTGCATCTGTTGCTCCAAGATCGTGTGCAGCTTCGATGATTGAGAAATCAAATTCGTCAAGCCTGGCCTTGACCATAAGAAAGACGAACGGCAGGCAGAATGTCGTATGAGCCGCAAAAATCGTGAAAAGACCAAGGGGCATTTTTATTCCGCTGAAAAAGATCAGCATCGAGATACCTACTATTACTTCGGGAAGGACCATTGGCAGATACGTAACAGCTTCAATAAAACGTTTTCCTCTGAATTTGTACCAGTTGCATCCTATTGCGGCAAGAGATCCTAGAAGCGTAGATACTGTTGCAGACGTAAATGCGATTATAAGGCTGTTTACGAGGGCTTCCCATAATGGTTCTGACTCAAAAATAAGTTTCCGGTACCAGATGAGTGAAGGATGTGTGAATTCTGCTCCTTTACTGTCATTGAATGAATAGACAATAATCACAAAAAGCGGAATAAAAAGAAACAAAAGTGTCAGGACAAGTATCGTTTTTGACAGTGAGAATGTCGGTGCATGTTTTTTCAAGCTTTTTTTTGCATGCCTTGCAGGTTCTGCCATTTTTCGTTTATAAAGAGCAGGGAACAGAAAGAAAAAAACGTTGTTCATCTTTGTCCTCCTGTAATATAATTCTCTTCTTTAGTGGAAACGGATTTTAACTTTGCATCTTTTTTATTGGTTCGGGAAATCCATAGAATGCCAATGACACTTACGAGTGTGATTACCATTGAAAATGCTGCAGCAAGCGGCCAGTTACGTGTTTTTTGTACCTGATCAACAATAATGTTACCAAGCATGTAAGAATCTTTTCCACCGACAAGCAGAGGTACCGTATATGCACCGAAAACAGGAATAAATGTAAAAATGACAGCTGTAATGATACCGCTCCGTATCCCTGGTATAAGAACTCTGAACATTGACTGTGATTTATTTGCACCAAGGTCGCGTGCGGCTTCGAGAAGAGAAAAATCAAATTTATCGATTGATGTGAAAATCGGTAAAATTGCATACGGAAGATACATATATACTGACACGAGAATAACAGCTCCCTGATTATACAGGAACTGAATATAGTTATGGGTAATATGCAGTCCCATGAGTATTTGATTAAGGATGCCGTCGTTATTGAGAATTGACATCCATGCAAAAATACGTATAAGCGAATTCGTCCAGAACGGAATGATGACCAGAAAAAGCAGTATTGTCTGATGTTTACTGCGGGCCATGGCATATCCACAGGGAAGGGCAAGCAGAATCGTAATAAACGTTGAGATCAATGCTATCCGGAGTGTGCGTAAAACCAGAATAGCGTATTTGGGATTACACATCTGTTTATATGCCCTGAGAGAGAATTGAGGTTCAACTCCTCCGTAAATACCTTTCCGCAGGAAACTGTATATTGTAATGATAATCAGAGGGGCAATAAAAAAAATAATGAACCAGAGTCCCATGGGCCATGAATATAATGCACCCTGATTGATTTTATTTTTCCACCGGGCAGCTGGTGGTCTTTCATCTGTATTTTTCATTTTTCTATGTCCTCAACGATATATCCGTCGTCAGCAGACCATGAAACATATACTTTATTTTTCCACTGAATTATAGGACCATTGTCGAGATAATCCGTGTGCTGCTTGAAAACTTTAATAAGTGATCCGTTTTCCAGACGAACATAAAATTTTGATTGAAATCCGGAATATACAGGTTCTTCAACAATGCCGCTGAATACATTTATATCTGTTCGTCCGCCGGTTTCCGGTGGTTCTTTAGTAATCCTGATTTTTTCAGGTCTGATGGTAAACGCAACTTTTTGATCTTTTGAAGTATGTACATAGTCGGTAACCTGCATGTAACGGTCAAGGCTGGCAGTTGCTTCTGTGTCCGATGCAAGCGGAGCCTGTTTTCCCAGTGCAGGAACAGATAGTGTGACCATATAGTCCGGCGGCTTGCCGTTTGATTCATGCGGGACGCAGTCGACAACCTGAGCCTCGAACAGATTTGTTTCACCAATGAACTGAGCGACGAACTGAGTTGACGGACTTTCGTAAATTTCCGACGGGGTACCGATTTGAAGCACGTGGCCGGCATTCATAACTGCAATACGGTCGGATACGGAAAGTGCCTCACTTTGATCATGAGTAACATAGATGAACGTAATACCGATTTTGTCATGCAGATTGTCGAGATCAATCAGCAGATTTGCCCGGAGTTTTGCGTCAAGTGCAGAAAGCGGTTCGTCAAGAAGCAGAACTTTCGGCTCATTGATGAGTGCACGTGCAATTGCGACACGCTGTTTCTGCCCCCCTGAGAGCTGGTTCGGTTTTTTAGCAATATGGTCATCAAGCTGGACAAGATGTACGTAATAGCGTACTTTTTCGTCGATGGTTTTTCTGTCAAGCTTTTTGAGCCGCAGAGGAAACGCAACGTTTTCATATACGGTAAGATGCGGGAAGAGTGCATATGTCTGGAAAACGGTATTTGAATGACGTTTATCAGGCGGTAACGGGATGACATTCGTATCGTCAAACAGTACAGTTCCGTCATCAGGAAACTCAAATCCGGCAATAATGCGGAGAAGTGTAGTCTTACCGCATCCTGATGGTCCCAGCAGCGAGAAAAATTCTCCCGGCTGGATTGTAATATTTATGTCGTCCAGAGCGGTGAAATCACCGAATTTTTTGGCGACGTGATTGATAGTAACCTGGCTCCCTTTCAATTCAAGAACCTCGTAAAAAATGATAGAACCGCACTAAAGGCGGTCCTCTATATGAAGTTACATTATGTAAGGGATACATTGCTGTTAATCAGGGGATTTGTCAAGGGTTTTATACTGCAATGAATGATTTTTTTTGATTCTCACTGATTATAGTATACGCGAAAGAATCATGTACAATAAAGTTCCGCCAAAAATACTTATCATAGGATTTCTTTTCCAGACATGTAGAAATATGGTAAGAGCAAGCGCTGTAAGTGATGGAATTCCCCATGGTTTTTCTGTAAAACAGGTGTCTTTGAGACAATAAACGACGAGAATTGCCATGACCATCGGTGGAATGTATTTTTCGATGAAGCGTATAATACGCGGTGGATTACGTCGTGAGAACAATGCGAACGGAAACGCTCTTGTTGCAAGAATTACCAGTGCTGAAACGATGGTAGCGGTAACAACAGCCGAAAGAGATAGAGCCTGCGTCATTTTTGTTCCTCCGAATCCGTGCTTTTACCAAGATTACGGCCTCTGGTAAGAATAAGCGCTGCAAAACCAAACGCAAGTGCTGCAATAAGAATATTTCCCGACGGCATGATACCACAATGAACAAGCAGGATGGCAGCGCATGTCACAATTATTCCAATTACTGCCGGCTGAAAGTCATGTGATTTTTCAAGCTGTTCGATAAGCAGTACGGCAAACAGCGCAGTGAGTGCAAAGTCAACGCCTGTTAATGAGACAGGAATAAGCTTTCCGGCTGCGGCACCGATTATACTGCCTGCAATCCAGTATGATTGATCAAGCAGTGCAATAATACCGTAATATTTCCCGGTATCTGCTCCATTCGGTACGTCACAGCCTGTAAGAATCGAATAAGTTTCGTCGGTGAGTGCAAAAATCAGATACGGTTTCCATTTTCCTGTATTTTTAAATCTTGTTATGAGAGAAAGCCCATATACTATATGGCGGATATTTACAAGCAGTTCTGTAAGCACTATAGTTCCGAGTGATGCACCTGTCGCGAATAGTCCTATAGCTATGTACTGTCCTGCACCTGCGTACATTGTCAGGCTCATAACCGGTGCAAGCCATACGGGATAACCTGCGTTTACAATCATAAGACCGAACGGTATACCAATTGCCAGATATCCGAAAAAAACCGGAAGCGTTGTTTTTACTGCCGGTATAAAATATGTTTTATTCATTCTGATTCTGATTATATATATTTACATTTTATGAGTCAAAGACATGTGTTTTATTGTAGTATTTTCAAACAACTTGTAGTATTATTACAATATATTTATTTCAGGAGATTTTGTTATGGTATCATTGATTGCCGGAATTATCTTTATTGCTTTTACAGTCTTCTCGCTTTTACCAGCATGCCCACTAAACTGGGGAATGGATGTACTTGCGTTTCTTCGGGGAAGCCTTCCTGTCATAGCCGCTTTGATCGGTCTTATCTGTCTGTTTATAGGAGCTGCCGATATAAAAGATAAGAAAGAGGCAGCGAAAGAAGAAAAAGAAGCTAGGGAACATGAAATAAAAGAAGAAAAGAAAGACTGATTGACATTTATCCCTGAAAAAGGGTATATTAATACACCCCGTATATGGAAGCAGAGACTGCTCATCGCTGTTTCCTGTGTTTTCGGTCAGATGCAAAGGCTGAAAATACATACAACTTTATTTTTTAAGGTATATACATGAATACGATTTTCGTAAAAGAACCGGAACAGAAGCGTACATGGTACGTCATCGACGCTGCCGGAAAACCACTCGGACGTGTTGCCGCAAAGGCTGCTTACATGCTCCGCGGAAAGAATAAACCCACGTTCACAACAAATCAGAATATGGGTGATTTTATAATCATCATTAATGCAGACAAAGTTGCAGTTACCGGCGGTAAGGAACAAAAAAAGATTTACTATAAATATACCGGTTTTGTCGGCAATCTGAAGCATCACAGCTTTGAGAAAATGATTGAAAAACATCCGGAAGAGCCGCTTGCTCTTGCAATAAAAGGCATGCTCCCTCATACACGTCTGGGACGCGTTATGTTTGATAATGTAAAGATTTATGCCGGTGCTGATCATCCGCATAAAGCACAGAATCCGCAGCCTCTTGAAGTGTGAGTAGGAGTTTCAAATGGTAAAGAACTTGGCAATTGGTACAGGTAGAAGAAAAACAGCTGTAGCCCGTGTTTTTGTACGCGAGGGTTCAGGTAAGATTGTTGTAAACGGAAAAGATGCAAAAGAGTATTTTGATACAGACGAGCAGATGCAGATGATTCGTCAGCCGCTTCTCGTAACTTCCAATGATAATAAATATGATATTATGATTAATGTTATTGGCGGTGGTCGTAACGGACAGGCAGCTGCATGTCTTCACGGCATTTCTCGTGCACTTATTCAGATTGATCAAGATTCCCGTACCGCATTGAAGTCAAACGGATATCTTACTCGTGATTCCCGCATGGTTGAACGTAAAAAGTACGGCCAGAAGGGCGCACGCAGAAGATTCCAGTTCAGCAAGCGTTAAAACTTGGTTATTTCTGTGGCGGAGCAGGTTTCTAGTGGCTGCATCAAAATTGCAACTGCGGACGGACCTGCTTTTTTTATACGTACAGCATATTTACAGTGTGTTGATCCTAAAAGAATTGCAGCTTTGTCTGAATTTTCAGGAGTAGAGGAACAGGATATACTCGATGCGGGATTATGTTATACTGTTGAATTAAGGGCTGCTGCTTATCTTGCGCGTGCGGAACAGTCCCGTTTCGGATTGTCCCGAAAACTTATTCTGAAAGGTCTTGAGAAACCGTATATAGAACGGGCTCTTGATTATCTGGAAGATGTGCATTATCTTTCTGATTCAAGATATGCTGCAGCATGGCTTAACTGCAGGAAGATAACCCATCATGAGGGACGCATACGACTTGCAGCGGAACTTGCATCCCGGGGAATTGACAGACATACGGCAGATGATGCACTTAACGAGTATTTTAAAGAAAATTCAGAGGAAGAGGAGTGCAGAAAAGCTGTAGAAAAATGCCTGATGCATGGAATGAATCACGATAAAATTATGCGCAGCCTTATTCAGCATGGATTTAATGCAGGTATGGCGGTTGCAGTGATAAATTCCTTTTTATATTCAGGTTAAAAAAGTGGATAAAGTGTTAAAAAAAAGCTATAATAAAATATCTGGTTCTGCAAAGGGTGAAAAATTACAATGTCAAAGAAAATTGAAAAACCTGTGATTTACTCAGCGCTTGAAGTAGCGAATATCTGTGGGGTGGTTAATCAGACGGCCATAAACTGGATAAATAACGGATATCTGAAAGCGTTCAAAACACCGGGCGGTCAATACAGGGTTTATCCTGACGACCTTGTTGATTTTATGAGCAGCAGGAATATGCATATTCCGATGAAACTGCTTAATACATGTTCGAACAGGGCTGCGTATAATTCGGGAATCCTGCTTGTAATAGACGATGATAAAACTTTTAATACTCTTATTGCCGGTTTTATCAATAAAAATTTTCCTTCCCTGGAAGTTTTGCAGGCGTATGACGGTTTTGAAGCCGGTGTTCAACTTTCCTCACGACATCCGCGGTGTATTATCCTTGATCTCGATTTACCCGGTATCGACGGTTTTGAATTATGCCGTAAAATTAACGAAAATAAAGAATATGGCAAGCCAGCCGTTATTGTCGTAACGGCTCTTCAGAGCGCAGATGATGAAAAAAAGATCGAAGAACTCGGAATTGTCAATTTTTTTAGAAAACCTCTTAAACTTGATGAGCTTAGCGCGGCTATAGACGTTGTTTTTAAAGACTGAGTTACTGTTTATCCATACAGAATATGCTGACAGGGAGTTTTTTATGAGCACTCAATGCATGAGAAATTTCCAGTCTCAATATCCGCCATTAAGGCGGATAAAAACAGAGTATTTTATTTATTTTTGTATATATATGCCGGATAGGGAACATCCGGCTGAATTTCGTTGGCAAGAGCCTGTGGCAGTCCCAGGCTGCTTAATGTCATACTGCCGGTAAAATGAGTTACCGCTCCTGAAAGGATATCAAAAAAACTTTCGTTTCGTTGATACCTGTAGGGGATGACTTTTGCTTTACCTAGTGATATACGGTTCGAAAGATTTGATAAAGCATCATTCCATGAACCTATATGGTCAATTAAACCATTTTTCTGTGCCTGTGCTGCAGTATAAATGCGTCCGTCTGCAAGTTTTTTTACGTCTGTGATTTTCATATGCCTGCTTGCTGCAACGATACCGGTAAACTGCTCATACGCTTCATCTGCAACGGACTGCATAATTTTACGCTGCTCTTCCGTGAGAGGACTATTGTAATTGAACATATTTTTATTTTTGCCTGCAGTGATAGTTTCGGATTTTATGCCGATTTTTTTGAGCAGCTCTGTTGCGTCGATTGATTCTCCTGCAATAACTCCGATAGAACCTGTAAGTGTATTTCGGTTTGCATAAATTTTGTCGGCGGCACATGCAATGTAATACCCGCCGGATGCGGCGATCGGTCCCATGTACGCAAATACCGTTTTACCTGCTTTCTTGTAATCACAGAGTGCAAGATACACTTCATCGGACTGATAAACCCCGCCACCTGGTGAATTGATATACAGCAGGATTGCCTTGTTATTTTCATCATCCGTAAGGGCAGTGATTGTTGTCAGAAGCCATTCCTGGTTATACGTTTTATTTGCATCTTCAATAGTACCTTCTATATATAATGCTGCTATATATTGTTTTTTTAGTTTTTTAAGAAGGTCTGTATTCTTGAATAAACTGCGTTTTTGCGAAGGTTCAAGCGACGGATTCCCCGTAGCGTTTGAACCGTTATCTGTCGATTCATATATACCAATTCCTGCTATGGCTGCCGTGATGATCAGAATGACGATAAAAACGACGATACCTGTTTTTTTTGAATTTCGTGACATAATTATTTCCTTACTGTTTCAGATCATCTGCTGTAATGATTTGTGATTCAAGTGCATGTTTCATAAGACCATGGTAGGCATTTGTCATGGACATATTCATATACGGTACAAGCCATAGGAATCCAAGTCCACAGGTAAAACAGGAAATAATTCCCCATCCTATGAAGCTTATCCACATTATGAAAAGATTCCACTTAAAACCTTTTGTAATAAGTTTACTTATATCAAGCGCTTTTGTTACCGATATTTCAGGAAATTCTGTGATAATAAAGTACGTCTGTGAGTACGCAATTGTTTTGACGATCCCTGGAATAATAAAAAGGAGTGTCCAGAGAATAATCCATAAATACATCCATAAAGTTGCAAGAATTGCACGCCACCAGTGATTAAAACCTTCCATGAAGTCTCCAAAGTGGACTGGTTCCGGACTTCGTGACATTTTTAAATAAACATGATACTGAGCCAGTGTAATTATTGCAGAAATAAAAAACGATGCCCATCCGCATATACGCTCAAGTGGCGTTTCTTTGTATGACGAGAGAATCTGTCTGTATGTTCCCCAGAAATTTGCAGTAGAGGCAGCTCCCTGCTTTTCAAAAACATTCATCAGATTCTGCGTATAGGGTACCTCAAGGAGTATAGCGATTACAAATGTAATCACTGTCATTACAACCGGTAAGGTCCAGCGTTTTTTCAGCTGAATGCGCGCAAATTCCTTGTATTTTTTTCTGTTAAACATGAATTTTCTCCTGATCGGACTGTTGATATTATTTATCGTAGAGTATTATTAATATACCGTCAAGCCGGGCATACTCTGGCGGAAATCCTTTATATGATTTGTATTTCGTCAGTTCCCTTCAGAAGCGAGCATTTCATTATAGTACCTGCTTTCTACTGCGGACAGAGGGATACCACATCTGCTGAATATTTTTTCTATACATTTTCCAGCAGATGTAACGGATTTTTCGTCTTCTGTACTGCTCATTATTTCAATTTCAAGAAAGTCACCAAGTGGAGGTACCGTACACAGTTCAATATGAGCTTTCCCTGCTTCTGTAGTTGTATACCAGCCTTCTGTAATTTTATGTTTCATGCGGGCAACGGTGAATCCGGCATCCGTAAGAAGTGCCTCTAATGCAGAACTGTCAGACAGTGTACATTCTTTTTCATCGTTTACCTCGATTAATACGTCTTCAGATCCTTTCCTTTTTTCTTTTCGTTTATAAGTGAAAAAAATAGTATTTTGTACGGAATTTTCAGTTTCATGTTTTTCGTATCTGATACGGCAGCTGATATATACTGTGCCCTCTGATGAAGTATGTCCGTCAAGCGGCAGATGATAGTATATGTCTCTTTTATCAGCTTTTCCATCGTATTCAGCAAACGTGTTCAACGCTTCAATGACATGTTTCCTGTTTGAAACATGTGCTTTTTGTTCAATTTCATACATAACAATATAGTAATATACTTTGCATAATTATGGTATATATCTCAGCGATTTTATCCATGTAATTTCTTCTGAAATTTTTTTTGCAATTATGATATAGTAATTTCTATAATGAAACTGATTTGTGCCCCTATGGCTACACTTACCCATGCCGGATTCAGATGTATTGTGGAAAAATTCGGCGGATGTGACGAATATTATACAGAAATGATAAATGCAGGCTCTCTTGTAAACGGCGGACCATTCGAAAAATACTATACGAATACAGATCCTGTCCCCGGTAAGGTTGTCTGGCAGTTGACCGGAAAGGATACTGCGCATATGGTGCAGGCTGCAGCAACGCTTGCACCTCTTTCTGGAATAGGGATAGATATAAATATGGGGTGTTCTGCTCCTGATATTATGAACAGCGGCGCGGGAGCTGCATGGATGCTGAAACCTGTTGAACAAACCCGCGAAATGGTACGTGAAGTAAAAGCTGTACTGCAGAGCGTTTCAAACGATACCGGAATTAACCGCCGGTTGTCGGTAAAACTCCGTCTTGGAGATGAAAATTTTACTGACCAGAATTTTTTTGACTTTACCGATATGCTTGTTTCTGAGGGGGTAAAACGGCTTACACTTCATCCCCGTACAAGCAGAGAAAAATACAGGCTTCCCCCTCGATGGGAGTATGTGGAACGTCTTGCCGTTCGTTATAAACAGAATGATGTGTCTGTTATTCTGAACGGAGCAGTACATGACGCAAAATCTCTGAATGCGGCTGTTGCTGCAGCTCCTGATGCCGCCGGTATTATGATTGCGCGCGGAGCCGCGACATACCCGTGGATTTTTTCAGAGCTTCGGGCTGTTTTGAATCATGCCCGTTTTTTCTGTACAATAGATCGTGAACAGACAGCTCTTGATTTTTTAGACATGCTGGAAAAATATCAGCCGCCGGAATTCCTGAAAACGAGAATGCAGCGTTTTTTCGAATACTATTGTCTTGGTTTTTCATTTGCACATTATTTTCAGACTCAGATGCTTAACTCAAAAAGTGCTGATGATGCACGCGGACGGGTGAGAGATTATTTCAGACGTGAAAAAAATGACAAATTGTTAATTATTAATTTGGGAGCTGAATTATGAATGATACGTATCTTTTTTTTGATATTGAATGCGCAAATTGCTTTAACGGAGAAGGCAAAATGTGTTCGTTCGGGTATGTCGTGACTGACTGCAGTTTTACAGTTATTGACTCACAGGATATCGTTATGAATCCTCAGTCGGAGTTCGACTGGTACCTGTTTTCTCCGAAAAACAGGTGTCCTCTTGCATATTCTAAGGAATACTTCCGCCGGCAGCATACATTTGAGGACTGGTATAAACCTATAAAAGAGCTTCTTACTGCATCATACCGGAAAATAATCGGATTTTCTTCTACTAATGACGTTAATTTTGTCATTACTGCATGTAAACGTTACGGACTGCCACTTATAAATTTTGCCGCGTATGACGCGGAACCGATGCTTAACAACGCAAACGGCGAGCGGAAAGGACTGGAGGCATGGGCAGAATATTATCATATTGATACGACAGAACTGCGTGCGCACCGCAGCTGCGATGATGCAATGATGACGATGCTTGTAGTAAAAGCGCTTGCACAAGCACAGAATACCGGTATTGATCTTCTGCTTGAGAAGAACCGTAGTACGCTTCTTTCTGTAGAAAAAGCAGAGGAGCTGATGATTGAACGGAAACGGAGGAACGAAATACTTGCAAAGATAGAGGAACTGTACGGTAAAAAAGATAAACTTCCTCATTCGAATGTGCTTTCAGGAGAACTGTATTCAATCGGATTCAGGGTAAACCGTGATATAGATGAAGCATACCGGATTGCACGTCTTGTGTACGAGAACGGCGGCATGCTTTGTAAACGTCTTAAGGAAACAGGAACGCTTATACTTGCCGACGACGAAATCCGTTCGGAAGAACACAGAAATAAAGGTATCAAGGCGATATCCAAAAGTGATTTCTGCAGTCTTGTAGGAAAATGAAAAAAGTGCTCATTGCTAATAACATGGTTTTATGTTATTGTTGAATTTATAATATTTTACTCACTGCAAACCGGTAGTGAGAACAGGAGTTATTAATTATGGCAGAAGTTGATCACAAATGTACTTTGGATAAAATCATCAGTCTTTGCAAGAGACGCGGTTTTGTTTATCAGTCGAGTGAGATTTACGGCGGTCAGGCCGGGGCATGGGATTACGGCCCGCTCGGGGTTGATCTTAAGAAAAATATTCAGGCTGCATGGTGGAAGGAAATGACACAGCTCCACGACGATGTCGTCGGACTTGATGCTTCTATTTTTATGCATCATACAACATGGGAAGCAAGTGGGCATGTTGCACATTTTTCGGATCCGATGATTGACTGTACGGAATGTAAATCGCGCTTTCGTGCCGATCAGATGATTGAAGAATACTGTGCCTCGCATCATGTGACACCGGCTAAACCTGTCGATACGATGACTCATGAAGAAATGAAAGCTTTTATTGAAGAAAATAACATCGCGTGTCCCACCTGCGGCAAGCACAATTATACCGATGTACGAGAATTCAATCTTATGTTTAAGACCCATCTTGGACCAGTAGAAAGTGACACTTCAATTGTATACCTTCGGCCGGAAACGTGTCAGGGAATTTTTGTGGATTTCAAGAACATTGTACAGTCGAACCGCATGAAAATTCCGTTTGGAGTTGCCCAAGTCGGAAAATCGTTTAGAAACGAGATAATTTTCAAGAACTTCATATTCCGTACCTGTGAATTTGAGCAGATGGAAATGGAATATTTCTGTAAGCCGGGTACAGATGTTGAGACGTTTGAATACTGGCGGCAGCAGCGCTGGAATTTCTATAAGAAATACGGTATTTCCGAAAAGAATCTGCATTGGAAACATCACGACAAACTCGCACATTATGCAAAGGATGCATATGATGTCCAGTATAACTTTCCGATCGGATTCGAAGAAATAGAGGGTGTTCACAACCGTACAGACTTTGACTTGACTCAGCATTCCCAATTCAGCGGAAAAGATATGGCATACATTGATCAGGAGGACGGTAACAAACGTTATATCCCGTATGTTATTGAAACATCTGCCGGTTTAAACCGCAACCTTCTCATGTTCCTCTGTGAAGCATATGAAGAACAGAATGTTGCGACGGACGGTGGTGAGGATTATCGTACGATACTTCACCTTGATCCGCGCCTGGCACCTATTACGGTTGCAGTTCTTCCGATGATGAAAAAAGACGGACTTGCAGAGCTTGCAAAAGAAATCCAGCACGAATTAAAAGAAGATTTTGTGACTGATTATGATGTAAGCGGCACTATCGGTAAACGGTACCGCCGTCAGGACGAAGTCGGTACTCCCTTTTGTGTCACAATCGATTATCAGACAAAAGAAGACAACACCGTAACAATCCGTTTCCGTGATTCAATGGATCAGATACGTGTAAAACGTGAAGAACTTATTCCGGAACTGCAGAAAGCCATCAGAGAATATAAACCGGTGGAGAAAAAATAAGTGGAGTACGTAAGGCTTGGTAAAACAGACCTTCTCGTAAGCCGCACGGCATTCGGCGCCATGTCATTACACGATGCAGAAGACGCCGAAACTGCCGGTTCTCTTATCCGCAAAGCATATGATGCCGGAATAAATTTTTTTGATACGGCACATAACGAACCTGACAGCGAAAAACTGCTGGGGGATTCGCTGCATGAAATCAGGCAGAATGTGCGCGTTGCAACAAAAACTGCTGCATCGTCGGTGCAGGAAATTTATCGTGATTTGGATGAAAGCCTCAACGCCATGCATTGTGATTATATCGATTTATATCAATACGAAATTACAAGTTTTATTCCGTTAAAGGATGGCACAGACGGAATTTATACCGCATTGCTTGATATGAAAACTTCCGGAAAAATAAAACATATTGGCGTTGTAACTGAGGATTATGAAACAGCAGGAAAGATTATTCGAAGTGGTCTGTATGAAACGCTTCAATTTCCGTTCAGCATGATAAGCCCTACAGCTACCTCTTCACTCGTAGATTTATGTGCAAAATTTGATATGGGATTTATTGCAATGCAGCCGTTGTGCGGGGGAGTGCTTACAAATATTCCTCTGGCATTCGGTTTTTTGTATCAATATGAAAACGTTATTCCTGTTTGGGGCGCCCGAACAATAGAAGAGCTCACACAGATTTTATATTTCAACGATCATCCGCCGGTAATTGATGACGCCTTCAAACAGGATGTTGATAAGGCAAGAACTTTTTTTAATTGACAGTCGGAATTGATTGTTTTTTCTGATTGTTTATAGCAGCCAGACTTTTCATAACATCGTCGAGTTCCTGTCTGCTTAATACACGTACAATTTTTTTATCAGTATCATTTGTCTGTACTGTTTTCGGGGTCCCATCGCTTTCTTTTTCGCGGAGTAACTGTACCAGAGGATTTTTTGGATTGTCCGGATTTACGTCAGTAACCTGGCCGATTTTTCCGTTTATAAGGTAAACATATGCACCTATAGGGAACAGTGACAGACTGTAAAGCAGTGCCTTGATCACAGTTTCATCATATTGATGATTTTCATTTTTAAGCATTTCAACCATTGCGTCGAACGTCGAACGTTCTGTTTTGTATACGCGGGGAGCTGTGATTGCTTCGAACGAACAGGCAACAGCTATGATTTTTGCATAGACAGATATTTTTTCGCCGGTAAGATGACGAGGATAGCCGGACCCATTTTCTTTTTCGTGGTGTTCAAGAACTCCCAGTTGTATAGTGAGAGGAAACTGAAGTTCTTTGACAATTTCGAATCCTATAACCGGATGAGTTGCTATCTGAGCACGTTCAGATTGTGACAGTTGTTTGTCTGTCAGATAAAGTTGCGGAGGCAGCCTGATCATACCTATCTCATGGAGCATAGTAGTCATCCCTAGTTCAATGAGTTTTGACAGGCTCATGTGCAGCTGCAGTCCGATTGTAATTGCAAGAACTGCCGAACGCATTGAATGGGTAACAAGAAAATTTTTACTGCGTGCTTCAGCTGACGGTGTTATACGGAGTACATACCTTCTGTTCTCTTTTATGAATACACAGAGATCCTTTACGGTATCCGAGAGTTGGCTCTGATTGATTTCACGGTGAGTTGCATAGCGAGTGTATACGTAGTTTATATAGTTCATATATTCATTATATACATTTTGCACTGCTGCAAGGCGTGCTTTTTCAGAATTTTCAAGCGAACGGGATTTTGCAGCATCTTCCAAAGATCGTTTTACGGAACTGCTCACCATTTCTTCTGAATCACTTTCCTGTGACTCCAGCATATCAGTCTCATCATTAGCTGTAATAGCAAAATTACCGAGGCTTATCGTTCCTTCACTTATGATCTCAGAAAATTCCCATTCACTAAGCGCTTTGAGAACCGATTGAGGAACAGGAACACCTGCAGGCTCTATTATGAACAGTCTGTCAATAAAAATGTCTTTATTGAATGAGGTGCTGTCTTTTATTTCATCAGTTTTGAATGTATTCATGGAAGCCCTGTTAAACTATCGGAAGATTTAGAGAAAAAAATAACATATAATAATGAGAACAAAAAAAAGTTGAAAAACCCTCACACGGTTTTTCAACTTTTCCGTAAACAGAATTTTCAAGTATCTTACAGGCGTCTGGATGTCTTTATCCGTCCGTTAATACTGATATAATGATTATCGGGGAGCCATCGTAAAACTTTACTAAATTCTGAATTGTTTTGACAGAATTGAACGATATTCACAAACTATACGGAATAATTCTGTATACAAAGACAAAGAATGGGTAAGAGATGTTTTGTATGGGATTTCTGAGAAGTATTGTTTTGTCTGCTTTTTTTTCTGCTGTCTGCAGGCTGGTAAGATGAATTCAACGGTATCTTTCAGACTGTTCTGCCGTATTGCATTGTCAACCGCAGTCAGCTGTGAAAGTATTTTTGATGAGGTTGAATTCCATGAGCTATCAGAAGCGGTACGGAGAGCATTTTCACATATGTTTTTACCTTTTTTTGCAGATTCATATAGTTCTGTCAATTTTTCAGTAAATTCACTGAATACTATATCGAATTTCAGAATAGAAGAATTTTGTTCATTTTTTTCACTTTGTGAAAAAAAGTTTTCTTTTTCTGCAGATATATCCTTTTTTGACAATAAAAAATCGAAATCAGTAGAAAGAATACCCGGAATCGCAAGACCTTTCAGGCTGAAAGTATAGGTGCGTGCGTCAGTGCATCCGGAAAGTCTGCTTTCAAACCACCATGCGAACATTTTCATCCGTGCATCAGTAAGGACGGGTTTACCCGTATAGTCGCACCCGAATTCCGATCCGCCGGAGAACAGTGCCGGCAGGTTAATACTTTCTGCAGGATTTGTACGCACTGAAGCTGAATGAGCTGCCTGTTCAAATGTACTGCCTTTTATATGTGTTTTCAGTTCCGGAAAAGATAAATCCAGTCCGACTGTATATATTTCGCGGCTTCCTGTAAGGTATGCAAAATTCCATGCAGCAGAGGCTACAGATCCGCCTGCACCCAGATCACCTTTTTTTTCAAGTCGAGCTTCAAACCATCTGCTGAGCGGGAAAAAAGATGAACAGAGGACTATTTTTCTGCACGGAAAACGGTATACAGCCGGATATACAGCCGGGTCGGTAATAAGTACACTGGATGGAGAGGAGAGTCCTGCAATATGACGATACGCATAGTACTGAGGATCAGCGATAATGATGAAATCAGGTTCAATCCTGGTCCGCAGACAAGCTCTGAGTGCTGTATCTACACAGACAATAATTGAACGCTTTTTTATTTCTCCCAGATGCGGCAGTGCAGCCTCCAGCGACGGTCCTGCTGCGATTATTGTAAAAGGAAAATCTATCCCTTTTCCGGAATAAATTTTTACGCCATCGAGAATTTTGTATTGTTTTATATTAGCACAGCTGTTACGCATCCACAGTCTGCCGAACCGTTCAAGTGTTGCATTGTTTATAGTATTCTTCTGTCTGTTTCGTTCAACAAGGAGTTTTATTGTATCAAAATAATTCTTTGCGTGTGCTGTTTGTGACGGAACAGAAAAGAACGCGCTGTGAGCGGAACCTTTCTGTTCAATGAGCGGTATGACGGTTTCCGGTGGACAGCCAAGTGCAATAATACATGAAGGGCAGGAGAATACCGGAGTCCAGTCAAGCAGTGTGAGTGCTGCAAAAAAATGTCCGGGATCCGGCTCTATGATAATAATCGTACGGTCGGGATAAATGCCGGCATAGGCAGAGGGCGTGTATCCTAATCCGCAGCCATAAAAAACAGCGGCTGTACATTCATCAAAGTCTGATTTTTGAACTGCCTGCCTGGATTCTCTTTCAGGGTCGTACGAAGAGTGCAGTAGTGTGCCATTTTCAGATGCAATAACACTTCCGTTTTTAGCCTGCAGTATTGTCCAGAACGTTACCGGTTTTTCCGTATCAGTTTCTGCTATCTGAAGAGAAAACATCCGGGCAAGAGAAGGGAAACGCGCGGCAAAAGAATCCCTGTTTTTATTCCAGATTAAGTTCAATTATCATATTCTCCGTAACAGCGGTACCGGGCGGCGGATTCTGATTTGTAACCCAGCCGTTTCCGTTCATTTTTACCTGAAGATCACTGCGCTCCAGTAATGGAAGCAGATCTCGTTTTGACATACCTGTAAAATCTGGAAGAGAGGTGCCGATTTTCAGTTGTCTGCCTGCTGGAATTACGATGCGTCCGTTGTGGGATACCGAAGCCGCTCCTCCCCGGCTTAGGCCCAAGTGATCAATTATTGCATCTGCTGCTTCTGCAATTACTGGTGCGACAATGCGTCCGGCATACGTTTCGCCTTTTGCTTTTTCTATTACTATATAAAGAATTATCTGCGGATCTTCAACCGGAAATACAGCAATACAGTTGGACAGAAAATCTGTCGTACTGTAGCCTCCGTGTTTTTTATCGGCCATTTGAGCAGTTCCTGTTTTAACACCTATGGAAATGTCTCCAAGATTTGCCCGTGAACCAGTTCCCGTTGTTGCCGTTGTTTCCATACAGCTTAAAAGGTATTGTGCCGTAGATTCTTTGAACAAACGGTTTTTATGTTGTACCTGATGTTCATAATATACGGAACCGTCTTTGTTCGTAATACGTTTAATGACGGTAAGCTGAACAGGTACGCCTTTATCGGCGATAGATGTTGCGGCCTGTACCATTTGAAGGGCGGATACGCTTATTTCCTGACCTATGGCTATGGTCGGCTTTGAACGGGCTGACCATAGTCTGCTGTTGGGATCTTTGACTGACCCCGGAGTTTCTCCAGGAAGTTCTATGCCTGTACGTGATCCGAATCCAAGCCGTCTGATGCCTGCGACAAAATCATCCTCATCAATCCTGTCGCTCATCTGCCCAAGTGCGTCATTACATGAGAGCCGGAGTGCATCGCGTGGTGTAACCCATCCGTGCCTGTCGAGACATTTTATCCGGATTGTTTCTCCGCCCGGTGTCTGATGGTCATATTCTCCATCACAGTAGAAACTGTCGCTGGCTTTTATGAGTCCTGTATCGTACAGCATAGCCACTGTAAAGATTTTAAAAACGGAACCTGGTTCGTATGCGGTCATCGCCGGTCGGTCTATTGTTTCATCAACGGAGGCGAAATTGTATTCGTTTAAATTTGCAGACGGCAGACTTATATAAGAAAGAATTTCTCCGGTTTTTGCTTCTGCCGCAATGAGCATCATACATTCCGCCTGTGTGTTTTTCATTGCCGTGTTTGAAATCTGTTCCAATTTATATTGAAGGTTTGCATCAATTGTAAGATAAACATTTCGTCCCTGTTCAATTTTAGCCATATCAGAAGACGCATCTGGCGAGAGCATCGACTGCATGGAATATTCAATACCGGAAAGTCCGTTACCATCGTCTCCCATATAGCCTATGAGTTGTGATGCCAGCGCATTTTCCGGATAGACACGTCCCGGAATACGGTCGTATCTGACAAAGGTATATTTTTTTGCATCGGTAATTTGTTTCAGCTGGTCATATGTGGCCTGATTAATCTTTTTTTTGAGATATACGAAACTGCTGTCTTTTGCATTTTCCAGAATAGAAAGAATATCTTCTGTGTGCATGTCGAGTACGGGTGCTATATCTTTTACGAATGTTTCTTTATCGGCGATAAGACGAGGCGTTACACCTATATGATAAAAATTTGTCTGAACAGCAAGCGGTTTCCCTGAACGGTCGACAATGGAACCTCGTTCTGTAAACTGAATCCGGGGCGTTATCTGTTCTACCGGTGTATATGCGAGTTTCGCATATTTTAAAATAACATACCCACTGAATACAAGGATCGCAATACCGGTACCAATGATGCGTTTTTTACGGAAATAATCATTCATTTACCGATAACCTTGCCTACGATATTATTTACTGAGACAAATCCGTAGCTGCGCGAATCAATTGACTCGTTATAGTTATCCCCCAGGGCAAGAATATAACCTTGCGGAACATATGCTGATGTATGCATCAGTTCGTATTGTTCTTTTGTCAGAGTAATTTTGGTGTCACCCACGCGTAAACTATACTCTGAATCAGACGAATAATCCAGACGTGCACCGGAAACAGCTGCACATCGTTTTATTACTATTTTGTTATCATGCAGATAGATAACTATATCGCCCGGTTTCGGCTCAGCCCACTGTATAAAAAAATTCCGGCTTCCGGGTTTTACCAGACCGTAAGCAAGTTTATTTATAAATACAGAAGATCCATCATGAATAGCAGGTTCCATGGATGCCCCTGAAATGTGCAGAAAATCAATTACAAACAATTTAAGAATTATACCAACTGCTATTCCTATAATAATCCAGATGAGCACGTTTGTTTTTTTCCCCTTATTGTCTGTCATATCTTTATTCTAATATGAGTCAGTTTTTATGTCGATAGAAGTATTATGGAAATTATCAGTTATGTAGGTTTTGAAAACAAATCCCATAATAAAATACGTAGTTTCAGGACAAGACTGACAGCACCTTTTCACACTCATGATCGTACCAGAGAACACGACAGCAGCCTTGTGTATCATTTTACAGCAATTGAAACCAGACATTCATTTGCAGCAGCAGCTGTACGACCTCAGATTTCGTTTCGGTCAATTCTTAACTTTTTTGGCCGTACCGTGGACAAAATTCAATCTCATGTGCGGATAATTGCTGTCGCCGTGATGTTTATGTCTGTTTCCTGTGGCGTTGTGTTTCTGTATACCTATTTCACTAGTCACACCGGACCGCTCCGGTTCAGAGACAGCGGCAAAACGGAACTTGAAACGCTTGATAAAGTGATGTCGTCTTTTGCAATGGACGGGAGTGAAGGGTATAACGACAGCGGTGATATTCTGGACGATAACGGCAATACATCTGTGATCACAGAATCACTTTTCAAAAAACCGGTAACATTTAAAACATATAAAGTTGCAGCAGGTGATACAATCAGCGGTATTACCCGGAAATTCGGACTTACAAATCTTTCAACAATTATAGCCGTAAATGATATAGACAATGTACGTGCGATGTATTCAGGACAGAAACTCCGCATACCATCTGTAGACGGCCTTATATATACCGTAAAACCGGGAAATTCTCTTGCCGGAATTTCCGCAAAGTATACTATTCCGCTTGAGGATATACTTGATGTGAATGATCTGTCCTCCCAGACTATCATGGCAGGACAGCAGTTATTCATTCCGGGAGCAAAACTTAACACGTCAGAACTTCATGAAGCACTGGGAGATATGTTCAAAATACCGCTTACAGCGTCTTTCCGGCTTACATCTCCGTTCGGCTGGCGGTCAGATCCGTTTACAGGGGTTCGTTCGTTTCATACAGGAATTGACATGGCATGTCCTGTTGGAACATCGATTTATGCCTCTATGGCCGGTACCGTACTGACAGCAGGCTGGTCTAACGTATTCGGCAATTATGTGATTATTACGCATCCGAACGGATATCAGACGTTATACGGCCATATGTCAAAGGTATTTGCAAGAAAGGGGCAGGCTGTAAATCAGGGAATGTGTATCGGCCTTGTAGGTTCTACAGGCTATTCTACCGGACCTCATCTGCATTTTACCGTGTATAAAAATGGCCGCCTTATTGATCCGCGGACGGTTCTGCGAATACACTGATAAAATCAGAATCATAAAATAAATGTATTTCGGGAACAGGTGTTTTACAAAATAATACGATATAGTTTATAATAAAATAACGGGAGGTAACGATTATGAAATCGGTGACAGTATGCCGCGGTTGCGGACGTACGATTGATAATGATTTTATTTACTGCCCCTGGTGCGGTTATTCACGCGTTGCCTGCGACGATAATGCATCGCTTAATGCAGTTTTTAATCAGCTGGAACAGCTTCAGTCCGATTCCTGCAGCCATCAGATAAGTAAAATGGAAAAGCAGCTGGATGAACTTGAGCATGAACTTGATACGCTGGTCTTAAGTGCGGAGATGCATAAATGAGAATAGTACGTACCGCGGCAATATTACTAATATTTTGTGCAGCATTTCCACTTGCTGCAGGTATCTTGTTCGGTAGTTCGGATTTGAACGATAACGATGAGGTCCTTTTTACGGTACGGCAGTCTGTTCCCGGAACGGTTTCATACCGTTCTCTTTTTTATGTAAAAATTGAAAACGGAGCTGCCTCCTCCCTGCCTCATATACTTACCTGTTATCCTGAACAGATGGAACTTCTTTTGGGCGGAACTGTATTGCAGATACGCAACCGTTATGGTACAGCGCGTTTTTCGACAGAGAACAGGCAGCTTGAATGGAGTTCTCGTACAGCGGGGCTTCCTGTGAATTCGATGAGACTTTCTGTACGTTCTGTCAGTCCTGATGGCAAATGGAGTTGTTATATTGAGAAAACCGGGTACGCAGAAGGAAGTCTTGTTTTTGTGAATTCCCTAACGGGCAAAAAATCAATCCTTGATAAACATGCACCGTTCCGGTATGACACCGTACCGGTAAAATGGGCACCTGACAGTTCAATCTTTCTTTACAGCAGAAATGATACCGTATATTTTTGCGATCCGGATGCCGTGCAGCGCGGTGTACAGATGGATGAAAAGTATTGTGAAATAGGTACAGGTTCAATAGATTCTGTATGCTGGTCCGGTAGTAGTCTTTTCTATATAGACAGTGACATTGTGTATAAAATCGATATAAAAGGTTTGTATACGACGGGACTGTATTCCGGCGTCATTGGAAAAGGTACTCCCTGCGGACGGCTTCCTGAACATTTTGATTTTTGTCGTGATATATTCAGTGTTAATGCGGAAAATACATCTCTTTTTCTTATAAAAGGCGGAAGAATATTTTCATGTTATTCTCTGTTAAATAATAGTTGTGATTATGCAGGAGTTATTTTTTCGCGTCCGTATACGAGCAGTTACGGATCACTGCTGGATGCTGTCATTTTATGGAGCAGCAGTGGTGAACCGTATGTGTGGCTTCAGCTTATGCCGTATTCAGGTGGTGAACCACAGTCTGCAGTATATAAAATTGCTGATTCGATTAAACCACTGCTTTCTATAGAGAATTCGTGCAGACCTATAATTTCTTCTGACGGGACATTGGCGGCATTTTTTTCGGGAAGTACGGTATATGTCTATAACGTTTCGACATGGAAACGGGTTGGTCAGCTTTCCGGTGAAAATATGGTATCCGCCGTCTGGGGCGGAAATACCGTTTTATATGTAGGAGGAGACCACTCTGTCCGCCGATGGGATATCGTTTCAGATACGAGTACAGATTTATTTCTTTCAACAGCTACTGACGGTATGTGGGACGAAAAAACAGGACAAATAATAGCAGACTCCGGTAATGGAAAGACATTCATGCTCGACCAGTCTATGAAATTATGGACAGAAATGTCACCGGCTCTAAAACAGACGGCTTCTATGCAGAACGGTCGATACCGTGTTTTTAACGGTACAACACAGAATGAGCTGTATGAAAATGCACTTTATATACGCACTTTGTCGGGAAAAGCGGTAACAAGACCCGTCTATTCAGAAAGTGTTCAGAAAGTTTCTGAACGAAGAAAAACAGCCCTTATATTTGATGCATACGACAGTTCTGACGGACTTCCGTTTATTCTTTCTACATTGAATAAATATAAGGTTACAGGTACGTTCTGTCTGAACGGGGAATTCATACAACGGTATCCGTCGGAAACAAAACAGATAGCTGCTACCCGGAACAGATGTGCATCTCTTTTCTTTTCACCTGTTGATCTGACCGGCAAAGATTTTATTGCTGACGAAAGTTTTGTAAGGCGCGGTTTGGCACGTAATGAGGATGAATTCTATCAGTGCACCGGATATGAACTTTCGCTGCTCTGGCATGCGCCGTATTATCATGCAACAGATGCTGTCCGGGACGCAGGAAAAAAAGCCGGTTATTCATATATCGATGTTATTGACGGTGGAATAAATGAAATGACACTTGAGGATTCCGTAAAACAGCATTGCCCGTATCTTTCGGCGGCACAAATTATAGAAAAAAATATGACCTTACTTAAGAAGAATAATGGTGGTATTATTTCAGTATCAGTCGGATTTGCATACGGACTGCGTACTGAGTATGTATACCAGAACCTTGATCTGCTTATAAGTGCAATTCTTGATGAAGGCTTTGATATTGTTAATGCCGGCGAGCTTGCTAACTGATTTGTTCAGAGCGTTTCATGCTTCGCTTTTCTGAGTGCAGTAGAGAGTATAAAATCCGGTAGTCTCGGAATGTGTCAATATAGTTGCCCATCCTTCCGGACACCAGCTGTTTACACATAAAGGTCTTGTAAACGTCCCGACTATTGTTTTTTTGCAGATAATATCATTTCTGCAGGAATATCCGCCGCACGTATAAAAGCCCCCGCTTTTTTGATTGTACGGTCGGCCGTGAGCGGTATTGTCTGGAGTATTTTACCATCAAGTACATACTGTATACTGCCGTAAGGTGTTCCGGCTGATATTCCTTCTTTTCCCTTTATATAACGGGGAAAATCTACAACAACACGAACGTTGTCCGCCGCATCCTGTGGTGACTTACCGGTTATAAACGGCACCGTAAGTGCTGTAAAATTATATACAGGAATCAGATATATCCATTGAGATTTTGCACCGGTAACAGGAATAAGATACGGATGTACTGCTTCGTTTTTTCTACAATCCGCAAAATGCGCGAATGACCATTCCATAAGTGTTGTTCCGTCCTGTATCCGGAATTTGTCGCCTTCTATTTTATTATGTCCCGGGCCATTCATTGTAACGGAAAGAAAACGTGTGCTGTTACGGTGTGCCGTGAGCGCGAGGTTATACCCACTTTCGTCTATATATCCCGTTTTAAGACCGTCGCAACCGGCAAGTTTTCCCAGAAGCGCGTTTGTATTCTGCTGCGTAATTCCCATCGTAATTCGTTCAGGAAGCCCGTGAGAGAAATCCTGTGCAGTAGGCTTTCCTCTGTCTTCCGGTGCGAGGTTATGTTCCTGCGGATAAGTAAATGAGAGACGTGAATGAAATTTTTCAAGAGCTTCCGGATATTTCGTTATATAAATCCTGGCGAGAGTCGCCATTTCCCTCGGTGTTGTTGTGTTCTTTTCACTGTACCCCGATGATTCCACAAAACGTGTATGTGTCAGGCCGAGTTTCTGCATTTCGCTGTTCATACGCTTGATAAATTCATCCATATTTCCGCATGTATAATCGGCGAGCGCATATGCAGCATCATTCCCTGAACACACATCGAGTCCTGTAAGCAGTTCTTCAACAGTGACAACCTGATCCTTCCCAAGAAACATAAGCGAAGAATGCGGCGGCATGTTGCATGCCCAGGAGTCACTTTTCAGCGGAACAATATCAGTAAGAGATATGTGTCCCGCTTTTATTTCCTGCATAACGACATACATAACTGCAATTTTTGTCATTGATGCAGGAGGTATAATTCTGTCAGCTTTTTTTTCATATAAAATGCTTCCACTTGCAACGTCGATGATAATTGCAGAACCTGCCTGTATATCGAGTTTTGCAGGAATTACGGCATAAGGAAGCGGTTTGAGTATATTGCTGCGTCCCGGATATGTTTCATCAAGAGATTTATTAAGTTCCTGTTCCTGGATCTTTGTAAGCTCTGCAGGACTCTTGTGCTGTTTTAAGCGGATAAGACGGATTCCTGCGGTAACCGAGTACGAAACCGCGAGGATCATCAAAACTACTGCGAAACTGCGGATGATACATGTTGTACGTTTAGTCAATTCTGGAACTCCTGTTACGAAGCAGCATATCGGCAAGAACAAGCTGAGCCATAGCTTCAATTACCGGAACAATACGCGGGCACAGGCATACATCGTGGCGGCCCTCTATAAGAAGATCACTCTCTTCGAATCCTCCGTCACAGGAACTGACAGTCTGCTGTTTTTGAAAAATGCTGGGAACAGGTTTTACGGCAGCACGAAATATTATATCATTCCCGTTTGAAATACCACCGAGAATGCCCCCTGCATTGTTTGTAAGAAATACCGGATTTCCGTTTTCTGTACACATCTCGTCATTATTTTCTTTACCTGTTGAATCAGCAGCTCCGAATCCGGAACCGAATTCTATTCCTTTAACAGCACCAATGGACATAACCGCTTTTGCGAGTTCCGCATCAAGCTTGTCAAATACTGGTTCGCCAAGTCCTGAAGGAACACCGGTAACTGTACATTCTATTATTCCTCCGGCACTGTTACCCTCCCTCCGGATTTCTGTGATACGTTTTTCCATTTCTGCAGCTGCTTCTTTATCGCATGCCCTCAGCATATTGTGTTCAATGACAGTCATATCCTTTTTGCGGCAGGAAATACCGCATGCAGCAGTTGTATAAGCAGTGATTTTTATTCCCGCCGTACGAAGCAGCATGCCGGCAACAGCGCCGCATGCAACTCTTGCCGCAGTTTCCCGTCCCGATGAACGTCCGCCGCCGCGGTAATCTCGCACACCGTATTTTTCGAAATACGTATAATCTGCATGTCCCGGTCTGAATGTATGCTCAAGATTTGAGTAATCATTAGAATGCTGAGTTGTATTTCGGATAACAAGAGCAACGGGTGTACCTTCTGAAATTCCGTTTACAACACCTGAAAGAATTTCAACAGTATCCGGTTCGCTGCGTGTCGTAACAGCTGCATTCATACCGTTTACTGTTTTTGCACCGGGTCTGCGTCTGTCGAGAGCGGCCTGTATTTCATTACGGTCTACGGAAATTCCCGCAGGGCATCCGTCGATAACAGCTCCGAGCGCTTCTCCGTGACTTTCTCCAAATGTTGTAACTTTGAATATGGTTCCAAATGTATTACCAGACAAATTTTTTCCCCTTTTTTTGTACAATACCACAAATTGCCGTTAAAGAAAACGTATACATCAGACGGCTTGAATGCCAGTTACATCGTTTTACTGATCAGTTCAAGTCTGGAGTGAATATCGAGTTTTTTGAATATTTTCTTATTATGGACTGCTACTGTTGCAGGTGATATGTTCAGTTTTACCGCGATATCTTTATCTGTCAATCCCTGCGATATCAGCATAGCTATTTGTATTTCACGACCGGAAAGATTTGCCGCAGTAAAGAGAGCCATCTGCGATGATGTCGGAATAAATGAATTGGTTTGAACTGAAGCTGTCCGTTGCACGGCTTCTCCCGACATGTTGAATACTTTTGCTGTCTGCTTCAGTTTAGTTCGCTCCGGTAAAACCGAAGAAGTATCCGAGGATGACAATACCATGCCCTGTCGTATTGCGTTTGAAATGTCGGAAAGAACAAGATTCTTTACGGTACGTCTGTTTTCCATGAATGAATTCACTTTTGCAAGCAGTTCTTCCGGCAGAAATGGCTTTTCTATGATTTCGACAGCACCGCTTCTGTATAGCAGAAGACGCCGCTGTGTTTCCACAAAACTCGTTATAAAAAAGAACGGTATAGAACACAGCCTGCTGTCTTTCTGACAGAATTTCAGAAGTTCTTCGCTGCTCAATACCGGCAGCGTATCGGATGTGATTATAAGATCCGGGGTAAAATTTTTTAAAAGTGTAAATGCTTCCTGCCCGTTTACCGAAGAGACCGTTTTATAGAACTGGCTGAACATATCTGCGAGAATCGTCCTCATGTCGGTGTTGTTCTCAATTATAAGAATTATTTCTCCATAAAGTGTATGTTGGTGCCTTGGTGGGATATGAGATGATTCAGTCTCACTTATTTTTGACGTATCAAGCAGTTCCGATTCTTTTTTTACAGCTTCTATTTCGAGCGTCGACAGAGATGCAGGCTTTAGAACGAACTGTGCAATAAAAGTATTTCCGAGAGGATCCGGGAGAATCGACATAGACCCCTTGTACAGCATGACAATACGTTTAACAATATGAAGCTGTATACCCCAGCTTGACATAATTTTGTAGAAATGCTCTTTACCCTCGTCTGTTCTTGCGGATCTGATATAGTCCAGATCAAGAATATTACGTGCATCGTATTCGCTTAGTGGTGCTGATGTTATATGAACAGAGTATGTGAGAATCGATTTTTTATAATCGATATAAATAAGAACCGGAGTCCCTGCCGCAGCGTATTGTATGACAGGTTCAAGTATATAGCTGAAAAATACTTCAAGAAGTGCTTTATCGGCAAGAACTACTGTAGATGACGGCATACCCCGTTTTATTTCCGGCAGATTACCTCTTGCTTTTATGTCGTTGAGTTGTTCCTCTACTGCGTTCATCATGAAAGGCAGCAGAACGACAGGTTCATTGTTTTCACCAATATTGGCAATACCGGATTCATAATGAGAAAGTGAAAAAAGAGCATTAAGCAGGCTTTTTATTATATTGCTGCTTTTTTGTACAGTATTGCGTGTCTGCGGGGTAGTTCCTGACAGCGGTGATTCAATTGCATTAACAAGCGTCGTCATAGGATTCATAAGCGAAAAAATGACACGGGAATACGCATAACTTCTACTGTTCGCTGTTTGAGTATTTTCCTGCGCTGCAGCTGTTTCAATTTCCAGAAGAGCAATTTTTCCTCTGAGCCTGATAATGATATTTACTGATGTGGGGAAGGTAATGATAAGTATTGCAATGCTGACAGGCCAGTCCATATCGTTGTCGAATATGCGAAAAAAGGGAACAGGAGATTTTGCGCGGACTATATGAAATATCTGCCTGATAATAATAAGCAGAACAGCTATAGCCCACAACCAGTACATTTGTTTGTCCGTATTAGTCTGAAAAAAAGATGTTTTAACACAGATGTAAAAAAAAAGTATCATAATCAGAATAATTATTACTGTCAGTGACGATTGAATATTATTATGGCTGAATACAAGAAATTGAAATGTTGTTGTAATCATGCAGGTGAAAAAGACTATATTTATTACCTGAGACGGATGTTTGACCGGCAGAATCCGTTTATTGTCCGACAGCAGTGCTCCTGTTCCACAGAAGAGTGCTGCAAGTGAAAAGAGAAAGACCATGTTTTCAGCTTTGCCGCTTTCAATAAGCCACGGCCAGAGGTAGGCTGTCCCGAATCCCTGTACACTCAGAATATGTCCGGTAAGAGCGAACGTGATACCTGCTACATAAAGGTAAAAACTGCTTTTAAAGAAAAGACCACCAGTTAAGAGTATTAACAGTATACAGATAAATATTCCGATAAGCATACTGTACCAGAATGTCTGCCGCGTTACTTTTCTAAAATAGTCGGGAGTCGGTATGAGCGAGACTGATAAAGCTGCATATTTTACGGGTTCAATCCGGATTCTGATTTTTCCCGGGCAGGTACCGGAAATGCCCTCCGGCAGTAAAACCGCCTGATTCCATGTAGGAATCGTTTTCATCTCATCGGCGCAATGTTCCTTCAGGTAATACGAAGACCCTGTTCTGCCGATAAGACGCCATGAATTGCCGGTCAACTGCAGGTAAACATCCGCTTTCATAAATGTTTCTGAATTAAATTGTATTGCATATGTTCCGCCTGTAGTTTCAGGAAGTTCTGCTTCAAGCCACATAACCTGGCCATCGTCTGCATTAATATATCTCTCATATGAAAAAAAATCATGAGAAAGCTGATTTACCGTAATTTTACCGGTTTTGTCACGTAATACGAGAGGATGAAGCGGATATTCTTTTGTGGCAGCTCCGGCAAAAGTGAGTAAAAACGTAATAAATCCCGATATAATACGACGGTACATACAAATCTATTATATTGCAATTATTTATTTAATAAAAGGTGATAGAGACGGACTTATTTTTCCCCATTGATAAAAATGTATAAAAATGCAATAATACTAAGAAATTTACATAAAATATGCGAGGTCTGTGTATGATAAAATTGAGAGGCGCTTTTACTGCCATGGTCACACCTATGAATGCGGACGGCTCTGTCGATTACGAGGGATTCCGCACATTACTTAAATTTCAGCTGGAACAGGGGATAAACGGTCTTGTGCCTCTGGGAACGAGCGGTGAAACACCGACCCTTGATGAAGAAGAAGAGCAGAAACTTATTGATGTACTTATGCCGGAAGTCCGGGCCTTTGAAAAAGCACATAATATAAAGATCCCTGTTGTACTCGGTGCGGGAAGTAACAATACACGCGATGCTGTCCGTTATACGGAGCGGGCAAAGAAGGCTGGCGCCGATGCAGCTCTGGTAGTTACTCCTTACTATAATAAACCGTCAGAAGAAGGTATTTACCGCCATTTTGAGGCTGTTTCAAAAGTCGGCATTCCGATTCTTGTATATAACATACAGGGGCGGACGGGGAAAAATATTGATACGGCAACGCTTGAACGTATTGCAGAGCTGCCGAATATTGCAGGTGTAAAAGAAGCGAGCGGAAACATAAACCAGATGATGGATGTAGTTGCCAGAATAAAATCGAAACATCCTGATTTTGCTGTTTTAAGCGGGGATGATGCTCTTACGCTTCCTCTTATAGCGGTAGGAGGAGACGGTATTGTATCAGTTGTATCGAACCTGTGTCCTGCTGTTGTTACCGAAATGGTTCAGAATGCTTTAAAAGGTGATTATGCAGCTGCTCGTGCAATTCACTACCGTTTGCTGCCGTTTTTTAAAGCCGCTTTTATAGACGGTAATCCCACGTCGATAAAGTATGCGATGAACTGTAAAGGACTTCCTGCCGGTGGTGTCCGTCTGCCGCTTGTTGAAGTTCATGAAGAAGCTAAGAAGATTATTGAATCTGCATTGAAAACATGCCGTCTGTAATAAAAGAGGAAGTACATATTATGAATAAAATACAAGTTGGAGTTTTAGGTGCGACTGGTATGGTCGGACAAAGATATATTGCACTGCTTGAAAATCATCCGTGGTTTGAAGTGACATATGTAGCGGCAAGTCCCCGCTCTGCAGGGAAACCGTATGCGGAAGCTGTAAAAAACCGCTGGCTGATCGGTGCAGACATTCCTGCCGGAGTGGCAGAACTTATCGTACAGGACGCAAATGATCCTAATCTGGCGCTCGGAAAATGTAAATTCGTTTTCAGTGCGCTGGAAATGGACAAAGATGCGATAAAAACGCTTGAAGCGGCCTATGCAGCGGAAGGAATCCCTGTTGTTTCGAACGCAAGTGCAAACCGCTGGACAGAAGATGTTCCTATGCTTGTTCCCGAAATTAATTACAGTCATCTGGATGTGATAAAGGCACAACAGAAACATCACGGGTGGAATAAGGGGTTTATTGCCGTAAAGCCGAACTGTTCACTCCAGACGTATATGATGCCGGTTTTTGCACTTCAGAATGCCGGCTATCCGGTAAAACGTATGATTGTTACAACTTTACAGGCGACCAGCGGAGCAGGTTATCCCGGTGTTTCTTCTTTCGATATGATTGATAATATCGTTCCGTTTATAGGCGGCGAAGAAGAAAAAACAGAAAAAGAATGTCTCAAAATTCTTGGAAAAGTTCAGGACGGAAAAATAATAAATGCGTCGGAACCTGTAGTTTCTGCAACCTGCACACGTGTGCCTGTGATCGACGGACATACTGCATGCGTAAGTCTTGAGTTTGACCTGCCTCAGAATAAGAAACCTTCAATAGAAGAAATTGAACGAGTGTGGACAGGTTTCCGTTCAGTTCCGCAGGAACTGAAACTTCCGTCTGCTCCGGAACATCCGATCATCGTCCGGCATGAAGAAAATCGTCCGCAGCCAAGACGTGACCGTGATACCGAAAAAGGTATGGCCTGTGTTATCGGACGTCTTCGAGCGTGCAGTGTGTTTGATGTAAAATTTGTAGCTCTGAGCCATAATACAAAACGCGGAGCTGCGCTCGGTGGTGTTCTGAATGCGGAACTGCTCAAGGCAAAAGGTTTTTTTGACGCGCTGTAATTAAGAATATTAATTACACGTTATTTTTGATATGCCTGAACCATCTGCTGGATTTCAAAAGCCGGCTTATGTGTAGAGAACGAAAAGTAACGTGTGATTCCGTCGTGACGGAAAGATGCATCAATACGGTATTTTGATTCATTGAAGAGAAAACTGTACCATTTTCGGGGCGGAATGGTTGTCTTAAATTCTTCAAGTGAAGAAACAGATATAAACTGTTCTTCCGGCGCTTTTTCATGAGTAGCCTGACGCATCATGGTGGTCATGTAATTTTCTGCCGGTGAAACGTAGAAATATATTTTCTGGGTGCAGAATACTATAAGTCCCCATAATTCGATCCTGCCTGCCGGCAGGTTCAAACCAAGTGCGTCGTATGTACCTTTATCTGTCTGAATGCTTGCAAGTTCAATTGATTCGACAGTATCGTTTATTTTTTTTCCGAAATCAGCAAAGAATTGTTTCTGCTCCTGTACCTGTGTCATGTATACAACTATACAAAAAAAATACTGTTTATACCAGTATTACAGCCTGTAAAGCGTGATGCAGCATCGGAAAAACGGTCATTTATAAAACAGAGAGCCGCCGGTGGTACGTTGAATCATCTTTACCAGGGCAAACGCATTATAACATTTGCAGCATAGTTTTTAAGTAATCGTCATCACACATACAGGTGATCTGTTTTTTGTGAAGAGAAAAGTTTGGTTTGCCGGTCGGGTTAGGAGCGATCTTA
>Ga0172378_10000580_pt1 | contig 32273 bp, 32 predicted proteins | sample GrowelOW332metaG_FD_119755 | JGI IMG/M metagenome (GOLD analysis project Ga0172378, IMG submission 119755) | Groundwater microbial communities from an aquifer near a municipal landfill in Southern Ontario, Canada - Pumphouse #3_1 metaG | ecosystem: Environmental > Aquatic > Deep subsurface >...
CCTTTCAGCACTTCAATCATGGTAAGCGGATTAGCAAACGTGTTTGTCCCGACTTCAACTGCACTTGCACCTGCCATAATGAATTCGACGGCATCTTCCCATTTCTGGATGCCGCCTATGGCTATAACGGGAACACGCTCATTTTCCGGCAGTGTATTAACTGCCTCAATTGTTTCCCAGATAAGCCGGACTGCAATAGGGCGTACGGCGGGACCCCCGAATCCTGCTTTGATTTTGTCAAATACCGGGACACCTCTTTCGATATCTACTGCAACTCCCTGGAACGAATTACACAGACTGATTGCGTCGGCTCCAGCCTTGATACAGCTTAATACAACACCTGAGAGATCCGGAGCCTGCGGCGTAAGTTTTACAATAAGGGGTTTTTTTGTGACGGCACGTACAGCCCGTACTGCTGTATCGGCATTTGAGCACGTCATACCCCATGATGCTCCTCCGGCAGCAACGTTCGGACAGGAAATGTTGAGTTCAATGAGCGGTACATTTGTTTTGTCGAGGAGTTTTGCCCCTTCAATATACGTCTCAAGTGTTGAACCGGAAAGATTTGCAATGGTAACCGGTTTTAGTTTAAGCATTTCCGGCAGTTCGTGTTCAATGAAATGGGGGATACCGGGATTCTGAAGTCCGATCGAATTCATCAGTCCCGACGGTGTTTCCCATAGACGGATTCCGGTATTGCCCTCCCGGGGTTCGATGGTGAGACCTTTGCTTGCGATACCACCGAGTTTATTGATGTCAAAAACAGGAGCATATTCAGAACCGAATCCGAACGTGCCGGACGATCCTATGACAGGATTACGGAATTTTATTCCGGCAATCGTTACTGATAGATCCGGTTCAAAAGGAAGCTGTTCCCGGCGGGGTTGTGAAGCCGGAACAGGAAATTCCAGAATTCGGCTGTCGAAAACAGGACCATCCTTGCAGCAGCGTTTGTTTCCCTCTGTTGTGGGAATGGTACAGCCGAGACAGACTCCCATACCACAAGCCATTCGTGATTCCATACTTATCCAGCAGGGAATTCCTGCTTCTTCCGAAATCCTTTTTACATATGCAAGCATCGGTGCAGGTCCGCATGCATAAACTGCTTCATATTTTCCGTTTTTCAGCGTGTCTACAGTAAGTGCTGCAGAAAGCATCCCGTGTATACCGCTGCTTCCGTCATCTGTCGTAATAGTAAGTTTTGCCGGATGAATGTTTTCGATACCATACGTACCGCTTTTATAGCTCGCAAAGAAATCATATGAACCGGGAGAAAGTGTTTCCGCAAATCCTGCGACGGGTGCTATTCCGATTCCCCCTCCTGCGATACACACTTTTGCATTTTTCTCCGGCTGAGGGAATGTATTACCGAGTGGTCCAAGCAGCTGAACTTCATCCCCTGTTTCAAGGCTGCAGAGTTCTGCCGTTCCCTGACCTTTGAGCAGAATAAGAAACTGAAGTTCTACTCCGCGTATCGTTTTTTTTGCATGAAAAATACTTATTGGTCGTCCGAGCAGTACTCCTGTTTTTACTGCGCGGAGCATGTAAAACTGTCCGGCAAGCGGAAGTACCGCTTCTTTTCCGCGTACGTCAAGTTTTATCAGGTATACGCTCCCTGTTGGTGCAGCACCTCTTTCAATACCGCAGAATGTTACTTTTCCTGTTGTGTATGCAGGTAAAGGAATTCCGCTGCAGTCTGTAACTGGTTCCATATGTATCCTCCGGACGTATTATTTTATTATTACTTAGTAATAAGGTAATAAAATTTTTGCAAAATGAAAACAACTGAACCCGGGTTAACCGTTGTACTTTGACCGGAGAAGTTCAATTTCTCTTTTATAACCTGCGTGTTCATTAGGAGTTTCAAGTATAAACGGCAGATCTTTGAGAGCCGGGTGATTTATGACTCGTACAAGCGCATCGATACCGATTTCGCCTTCGCCGATTCTTGCATGCCGGTCTTTATGTGCACCAAGTACATTCATGCTGTCATTCAGATGAATCGCTTTGAGCCGGCTGAGTCCTATCGTAGTGTCGAACTTTCCGATTACAGTATCAAGATTGTGTACTATGTCATATCCTCCGTCCCAGATATGACATGTGTCCATGCATACGCCGACACGGCTGGTAAGCTGTGCGCCGTATTTTTCTTCTGCCTGATCAAGAATAGCGCGTACTTCTTCAAATGTTTTTCCGATTTCGGAGCCTTTCCCGGCCATTGTTTCAACAAGGAGCGTCGTATGACAGGCTGTTCCTGCTTTTCTGTTTCCGGCATCTACCTGTTTGAGTGCATTTGCAATAAGTTCTGCGGTAAGGGTAATTCCGGTTTCTGCTCCCTGGCCTGTATGGCTGCCGGGATGAAAGTTGTACAGACAACCGGGTGTATATTCGAGTCTGGTAAAATCGTCAATCATCATTTCAAGCGCAAATTTGCGGAGGTCGGGATTGGCGGAGCATGGATTCATAGTATATGGAGAATGTGCAACAAGCGGTGCAAAGTGGTGTTCATTCAGAAATGTACAAAGTCCGGCGGCATCATCTGCGTCCACCGGTTTTGCCGAACCTCCGCGCGGATTACGCGTAAAAAATGCAAATGTATCTGCGCCGACGCTTAAAGCTTCTTTTCCCATCGCAGTGTATCCGCCGGTTGTGGATTCATGGTATCCGATATGCAGCATGTTTTGCCTCCTTATAAAAAATCAGGTGAATCGTACGAAACTGAACTGTACGATTCAGAATAGACAATTATTCCTTCATCAGCAGTTTTTCTGCATCAAGCAGTTCTCTTTTTGCTGTAAGGGCCGCATGAGCTGCCGCATCTGCAATATCGCTGATGCTGAGTGCTCCCTGTTCCCGTTGTTCTGCAAGAGTCTGATCTTTCTGCCAGGCACAGAGAATACCCCGTGACGAGTTTACCGTACCGCCGGCTTTACCGAGCAGTGTTGCAGCTATGCGTGCAGCTCCACCCTGTGCGCCATATCCCGGAATTAAGAAAAATATATCCGGGTATGCGGCACGGAGCTGCTTTGCGTCGCTTTCTTCGGTACAGCCGACAACGGCGCCGGCTGGAGAACACGTCTGGCCTGCATACTGTCCGGCGGACTGAACAGCGATGCGTTTTAATTCTTCTCCAACCTTATCAAGTACGCGTCCGCCTGTTTTAAGAATCTGCTGTTCTATATCGGCCATACCGGGATTTGAAGTACGCAGAAGAATGAAAATCCCTTTTGCAGTACCGGATGTACAGTATTTTACAAAGGGTGCCAGAGTATCGAATCCCATATACGGATTTACCGTAACGATATCTGTTTCAAAGTCTCCGGTAAAGTGGGCTCGTGCATACGCTTCTGCGGTATTTGCGATATCGCCTCTTTTTATATCGGAGATGCAGACAAGTCCTGACTCTTTTACCGCACGAAGCGTTTCGGCATATGTTTTCATACCGGCAATACCCATAGCTTCGTAGTAAGCAATCTGTACTTTACAGCAGCATGCGCTTTTTTCTGCCGCAATACGCCGTATGATTTCTTTGTTATATGTAAGAACTGCTTCCGGTGCGCTGCCGAATGTTTTAAGAAGTTTTTCCGGAATATAAGAAGGATCCGTATCAAGCCCGACACAGAGGGGACCGTTTGTCCCGGCGAGTTCCTGTAATTTCTGCATGTTGTGTTTCATGCAGAAAAGTATATCAGACTTCTATCTTGTTTTCCATAAGCCATCCGGTCAGTCCGAAGTATGCGGCTCCGAATACGGCAAAACGCCAGATATAATTCCAGAGCAGCTTTGCTGAATCCAGACTTTCAAAACGTATCCGGTCAATACCCAGAAAACCAAGACGTATCGGGATGTAGAACAGAAAAAACAGAAATACAAGAATAAGAAATTTATTCGGCTTTTTTGTATGGATAAACGCAGAATAAAGTGCATATGCACAGTTGATCGCAGCCTGGAGTACGACAAATAGAATGATTCCCATTGCAAAAATCTGCAGAGTGCTTGTCCAGTTATCGATAAGTACGTATTTATATATTTGACGGACACTTTCCCAGTATGTTTCTGTCCCGCTTGAGTTGTATACGACACCATTGACTGTTGTATGCATGACAAGACCTGCCGTCGGTCCCATGAATGACAGGTAAATTGCAGACGGAAGCGCATAAATAAGATATTCTGCTAGATTTGTCAACTGTTTGGCGAGCAGCAGCGTATAACTGTGCTCCGGAACAAGCAGCATAAGATAGTTCGTATCGCTGAAAAGCAGCGGACGAAGGTTTCCGCTGCCGCGTATGAGTGCATAAATTGGAACTGCCAGTGCACAGAATATGCCGACCCCGTACATAAACATTCCGAAAAAAGTTACGTGATTTGACTGTGTTTCGTATGCGATGAAATTTGTTATTGCGGCACCAAGCAGCACAATTGCAAGCACAATGCTTGTGTATAAAATACGGGATTTACTCGCTTTCCATTCCTGTTTAAAAGTAGCCTTCATTTTTATCTCCGTGTTCCTAACATCTGTCTCTGAACATCTGGATATATAATGCATCAATATCCATGCCGCGTTCTGTACGCAATTGTTGGGCGTCGCCGTACAGTATAACTTCACCTTCGCTGATAAAGCAGACGTCATTAAACATTTTTTCTATATCATGAACAAGGTGTGTACTTACTACAATTGAAGACTGCGGGTTAAATGTCTGTGCGATCATTGAAACGATTCGTTCACGTGCAACCGGATCAACACCTCCGAGCGGTTCATCCAGCAGGTACAATTTTGCCCTCCGTGAGAAGGAGAGTGTGAGATTAAGTTTTTCAATCATACCTTTAGACATATCGGATACAGGAACGTTTTTTTCAAGATGCACAAAATTGAGCATCTCGTTTGCTTTGTTTATGTCGAAATCGATGAAAAAGTCATGATAATAGTCGATTGCATCTGCCGCACTCATCCAGCGCGGCATGATATTACGATCGGGGAGGAAAGAGACGAGTTTTTTGCTTTCAATACCTACCGGCTTTCCGCATACACGTATTGTTCCACCGGATGCTTTCTGAAGTCCGGCGACAACTTTCATAAAAGTTGTTTTACCACTGCCGTTTGGTCCCATAAGTCCCAGAATATGTCCCGGTTCAAGATTCAGAGAAATATTTCTGAGTGCCGGTTTCATACCGTATCGTTTCTGAAGTCCTTCAACATATAGTATTGGTTCCATTACATTCCTCGTATCGGATATTATGATAATATACTCATTTTTATAAAATTATGATATATAAAAAACGCGCACAATTAATTTGATTTGCCGCGTACAAAGTACATGGTCATTGTACCTTTTCCCTTGACTTCCACAGGTTCTCTTTTTTCGTATATAAAATATTTTTTTGTACAGTTGTATGTTGATTCAGAAACGTTTAGCTGCATCTCATCGGACATTGTCTGCATGCGGAATGCTGTGTTTACGGTATCTCCCAGAACGTCATAAATATATTTACGTATACCGATAATCCCTGCCACTACATCGCCAGAACTGATACCGACTCTCATTTTCCATTTTATTTTTGAAAAATTATTCCGCTTATTCAGATAGTCCAGACATTCTATGCCCGCATTTACAATTTTTCTGGCATGATCAGGATCCTGTTCCGGTAAACCGCATACAGCCATGTATGCATCACCCATTGTTTTTATCCGCATACAGTTATATTTTTCAATAATAATGTCAAAATTGGTAAACATGTCGTCAAGCTCGTTTATAAGTGTTTCCGGCGGTAGTGTTTTTGCAATGCTTGTAAAACCAACAATATCGGTAAAAAGAACCGAAACGCTTCTGAAAAGTTCCGGTTCGGATTTTCCCCGTTCACGCAGATCATGGACAACTTTCGGCGGCAGAATATTAAGCAGCAGTTCATCTGATTTTTTATTTGCCGCTTTAAGAGCTTCGGTACTTTTGAAGTTTTGTATGATAAGCTTCCAGTGCATAAATGAAAGTATTTCTGCAATAATAATCAGGACAATAAGGTTCAGAAGATCCCTGTTAACTGCTTCTTTTCTACAGGTGAATAAAATAAGCAGTTGAGCAGTTTCACACCAGAAGAAAAAAAACGGATGAACTTCAAAAAATGCTAATATGACAAGAATTATAATAACCCAGACAAGATATCCTGCAACGATAATTTCACGTGAAAAAATATCATAAAGCTGCGGATTTGCTGCAATAGAGATATTTGCCACTCTGATTTTACTTGCTAAAATGTTATAGAGACTGAGTGCGTGAAAGAGAATAAATGAAATATAGACAGGCAGACGCTGCCATGCGCCGGTCTTTCCGTACGGCCTGTTACGGACGGAAAGACACCATACCATAAGGATTGTACTGAAAAGTGCAAAACAGCCGTAGTATATAACCGCGATGTTTCTGTGCTCCGGAGAATCATTATATACAGGAAGAATAAAAGACAATACTGTCATTACTGCACCGAAAAAAAAGGTAATCGGGAAAATTTTTATAATCCTGGTAATGTTTTTTCTTGTACTGATTCTCCAGCATTCATCAGGCATATGGTAACTGTTTTTAAAACGGTGTCCTATCCGGTTGAACAGATCAACGTCCATCAATGATTTCTCCGATATGCAGCATGGAAGTCTCACTGTACAAATCACACGGCATAATGAACGCTGCCTGAAATCTCAAGAGATCATCTGCAAGTGTATCCGGAGAAACGTTAAAACCGAGAGGTTTCAATATCCGCATGAGAAGCCCGAGAATTTCGACAGCAGTATCGTCTGCATCCTGTATCCTTACTGTCTGAAGCGTCTGTGCATAGGCCGTTGACTGTATTCCTGTCTGCAGCACTTGTGCCTGAAGATGCGTTTCCATTGTACTGCTTTTTTCCGGATTCAGTTTGCCAAGTAAGGAAAGCGCTGCACAAATAATTTCAGGAGATTCAAGAGAAAGATTCACATGTGTTTCCGTTTTTACAGCTGCAGCGCAAAGACGTTTTTTGTCCGGCTTCTGTTCCAGCAGCCAGTCAATCAGTCTGTCTCCGACAGGACCTGAATCAGGGCAGTGAAGTCTGAAGTCAGGACTGTCATGTACAGCTGCTTTATCATAACAGTCGGCTACGAGCTGCGAACAGAAATATGCTGTTGTCTTTCCCTGTACTGCAGGAAGAATTGAATCAAGCCATGCAGCCAGCGGATACAACAGAAGTTTCAAAAAAAGCAGCATACTTTCCCGTAGTATCGGATTACTCATTCCCTGCCTCCGGAATATGCAGAAAAGAGACGCAAGAACAGCCTGTGAATATGCATACGGCGCATTATCTTTAGGGGTGTCTTTTGAAACCGGCGGGAGATATTTCAGGATAACAGAACCGTCTTTTTCGCCCGGCACTCTCCGTACAGATATATGATAGCCGCTGGTGTAAATCGGGCTGCGGTACCGTACATACGGCATTGTTGATTCTACAACACCGTCCGGTTCCTGTGCTGCAAGGGCGGCATGTGTGCACATTGAATCTTCGGCAAAAATAATCAGCATATCGATAAGCATTCCAAAATTGCAGAGAAGGTTTTCTTTAGTCCATTCTTTAAATTCCGGTTTTTCCTGTAAAACATAGAGAAGAATATCTCCCGGTTTTACATCATTTTTTGAGATGATATTCTCAATTGTGCTGGAATTCGTCATTGTAAAATTCTCCTTCAAAGCGCCAAAACGACTACAGCGCATCAGGTCTTTTGATTCGGTTACACTATTATACGGTGCAAATAGTGACAGTTTTATTAAGTTTATGCTGATTTTATGTAAAAAGCAACAATAAAACAACTGAGACAATCGCGTGCTGCAAAAGAGGTGTTCTTTTTTTCTGAAAAATTATACGAAAAGGTTTTTCATAATTTGTTGTGCAGGCCATGGATGCAGTATGTTTTTATCCAATTTTACACAGGGATCGTAAGAAGGGTGTATTATAGTAATTATCTGATTTTTTTTACGGGAGGTCTCTATGAAACACTGCAGTATAATTATTTTAGTGTGTATCATGCTTGGTTCACTGTACAGCTCGTGCAATGCTGCTCACCGGAAAGTACAACCGCTGGTTTCACCTGTTGCAGGAACTCTTATATATGTTCCGACTGGGTACTACAGGCGCAGCAGCAGATTTTTTGATATCAGTATTGTCCGCAGATCGTTTTACATGTCAAAATATGAAATAACATATGATGATTTTTTTGATGTAACAGGGATGAAACTGACCGACAACACATCGGGCAGATATCCAGTCAAATTCGTTAACTGGTATCAGGCTGTCATTTTCTGTAACATGCTGAGTGAAAGAGAAAACCTGAAACCTGTGTACTCGATTAACGGATGTACTGATCCCAAAATATGGATCAAAAAGGTGAGTGGTTTTATACCCACGGGTCATACCGACCCGTATCTGAATACGGTCAATGCAGACTGGACTGCAGACGGATACCGGCTGCCGACTGAAATGGAATGGATATGGGCTGCGCGCGGGGCAGACAGTTCAAGAACTGATGATGAAATACCTTTTTCCGGATTTGACGGCACCGGCAGTCTTGGCGATTATGCCTGGTTCAAAGGGAACAGTTCCAGTACAAGTCATGAAACTGGATTAAAAAAACCGAATAAACTCGGATTATTTGATATGAGTGGAAATGTATTTGAATGGTGCTGGGACTGGTTTGGAGACACACCTCACGGGATTATTACATCATTGTCCCGCAGAGGAACCGGTTCCCGCAGCGGAGTCGCCCGTGTCATAAAGGGAGGCGGATGGAGGGATATCCCGTCGGAATTCGTACTGTCGTACCGGTGCGGCAGTTTTCCTTACGACAGAGATCATTATGTCGGGTTCAGAATCGTGAGAAACGGAAAGTAGGAATACATGTATTGTTCAAAATAGTGAATCATGTGTATAGTTGTGCAATATGCGGCGGGATAGTACAGAGAGGTAAATATGTATAAGGCGGATGACGGCAGATACGACGGGCGGATGCAGTACCTGCGCTGCGGCAGAAGCGGAGTGATGATGCCCCGGATAGCTCTGGGATTGTGGCATAATTTCGGTTCAGTGGATGATTTTGAGAATCAGAAGAAGATGATTTTTAAGGCGTTTGATCTTGGTATAACGCATTTTGATCTGGCAAATAATTATGGTCCTGTATACGGCAGTGCGGAAGAAAACTTCGGACGCATTATTCAGAGCGATTTAAAAAGTTACCGCGATGAGATTTTTGTCTCGACAAAAGCGGGATACGACATGTGGCCAGGCCCGTACGGTGATCACGGTTCGCGGAAGTATCTTATTGCAAGCATAGACCAGAGCCTGAAGCGCATGCATCTTGAATATGTCGATATATTCTATCATCATCGTCCTGATCCTGATACTCCGCTTGAAGAAACGATGGGTGCCGTAAGTGATATTATAAAGAGTGGAAAAGCATTGTATGCCGGTATTTCAAATTACAAGAGTGAACAGACACGTGCAGCGGCTGCAATTCTTGCTGAAAACGGGACGCCGCTGCTTATTAATCAGTTCAGATACAATATGTTCGACAGATGGAGTGAAGCAGATCACCTTACGGACACGCTTGCGGAAATCGGTGCAGGATCAATCACGTTCAGTCCGTTAGCACAGGGACTGCTGTCCGATAAATATCTTAACGGGGTTCCGGAACATAGTCGTGCATCGCTTAATCATTTTCTAAAAACAGACAGCATTACACCGGAAAAAACAGGAAAAGTGCGGAAGCTGAATGAGATTGCCCGTGACAGAAGTCAGTCACTTACGGAAATGGCCCTCTCATGGAATCTGCGGAACAATAAAGTAACAACCGTTCTTATAGGAGCTCATAATCCTGAACAGATAGAGGAAAATGTGAAAATTATTCAACACCTGAACTTTACGCAGGCTGAGCTTGATGGCATTGATTTGATATTGAACAACGAGTGAGTGGGTATGAACACAACCGTAGAAAAAGACATTCAGAAGCAGTTGTTTGCACTGAAGGATACGAAGTATCGGATATTTCAATGCAGACTTATGCCGAATATTGCGCCGGAACGAGTTATCGGTGTACGGACTCCGGCACTGCGCACTCTGGCAAAAGAAATTGCAAAAACACCTTGTGCTGCTGAGTTTATTTCAGTTTTACCGCACGAATATTATGAGGAAAACAATCTTCATGGTTTTATTATTGAAACGATAAAAGATTTTGATGAAGCAGTGCGTGCGGTAGAGGAGTTCCTTCCATATGTTGATAACTGGGCGACGTGTGATCAGATAAAACCGAAAGCGTTTAAAAAAAATATTCCCGAACTGTATAATAAAATAAAAGAGTGGATTAAATCCGGGAGAACATATACGGTCCGTTTCGGACTCGAAATGCTTATGAACGTCTTCCTTGATGAAAATTTTATACCTGAATCCCTGAAACTTGTATCTCTCGTCCGCTCTGACGAATATTATGTAAATATGATGGTTGCGTGGTATTTTGCAACAGCACTGGCAAAGCAGTATGAAGCGACTGTCCCTTATATTGAAAAAAACAAACTTGATATATGGGTGCATAACAAGGCAATTCAGAAAGCCGTTGAAAGTTACCGGATTACCGCTGGTCAGAAACAGTATTTGCGGACATTAAAAAGAGTATAAGCTTAATCCTGCGTGCCGGCAGAGGTTTATGACAAATAAAACTGGTCAAATCAATGACAGTATTATATAATAAAAGAAGAAGAGGGACCGTGCCGTACGAAATTCATTATGACATTTCAGCAGTTATAATCATTCTCATTCTACTGTATGTTTTTTATACATATAAACGTTTTTTTTCAGTACGTTCCAAAGTTTATCTGGCGATTCTTTTTAATTCTCTTGTTGCAATAGTTCTGGATTTAGTCACATGCTATACGATTCAATATTTTCCGCCGGAGCTGGACATATGGAATAATCTTCTCTGCGTTGTACATATCACTTTTACTAATTCAATTCCGATTCTGTATTATTTATACATATGGTTAATGACGCATGTTAGAACAAACCTTTCTACAAGAAAGAAACTGCTTATACTGTTCATAAGCTTGTATGAGTTTATAACGATTTTAACATCTCCTCTTACAAAATATGTTATGTATTTTGATGCAGGAGGTTCTTATAAACATGGTCCGGGTATGACGGTTCTTTATATAATCGGAGTACTCTTTGTGTTTGCAGGACTTTATCAGATTATAAAATACAGAAAAAGCCTTGATATCGGCCAGCGGTCGGTATCAATTTTTTATTCGGTAGTAACTGCTGTTACTGCAGTTGTTCAATATTTCAATCCTTACCTGCTGTTGACCGGATTTGCAATTGCTGTTTCGCTTTTTCTTACATATCTGAATCTGCAGAATCCCCTTGAATTTGTAGACAGTAACACTGGGGCCTATAACAGGATAGCATTTAAGGAAATTATTTTTTCAAAACTGGATGCAAATCAGGAATGTTCTTTAGTTGTCGTAAAAATAACGAATATTGACAGTATAAAAAAACAGTTTGGTATTGAAAACGGTTACTATATAATACGGCAATATACAAAGCGTCTGAATGAAATCTGCAAAACCCGGCTCTTATATCATCTTTTTGGCTGCTGTTACGTTTTTGTCTGCCGGAATAAGAAAGAATCATTTGCCAGAATTGATGCTATTACAAATTCTACCCATCATCCGTTCGAAGTAGATACAAACCAGATGGGTGTTAATAAAATAAAATATTCACCTGCAACAGAGCTGTTTCTTCTGGAAAATGTTTTAAATTTAAAAAAAATGAGTCATATAACGATCGATGATATTATCGGACTTGTCCGGTTTGCTGTTACGCAGCCTGTTAATAATAAGAATGTAATTAATTACATAGATGATGCAGTAATCAGGCAATATCACACAAACACAATGGTTCAGAAGACAGTGCAGTATGCTATTGAAAATGAATCATTTGAAGTATTTCTACAGCCTATATTTGATTTGCGTTCAAAGAAATTTGTCGGAGCAGAATCACTTGTCAGGTTAAAAGATTCCGACGGCAACTATATACCTCCCATGTCATTTATTCCCGACGCAGAAAAAAACGGAGATATTTTCAAAATCGGTGACATTGTACTTAAGAAAACCTGTGAGTTTATTAACGAATCTCATCTGTCTGAAGCCGGCATACGTATAGTGAATATTAATCTTTCCATGATGCAGTGTATGCAGGACGGAATTGTAGAACATCTTGTAGAACTTATAAAGAATTACAATGTTCCCATAAACATGATTCAGTTTGAGATTACTGAAACCATGATAGAAAATGATCCTGAACGTCTTTCAAAGGTTCTGGACGATTTTGATTTTTACGGAATACCTGTTGCACTGGATGATTTCGGAACCGGATATTCGAATACATCGCGTCTTATGCATTACCATTTTGCAGAAGTGAAATTCGATAAAAGTCTTATTGATACGGCTGAAAGCGATACCGGTAATCTGATTTCGCTGAAGTATCTTATGGGTATGGTAAAGGAAGCCGGTATGCTTGTGCTTGCAGAAGGAGTTGAAACACTTGATGTTTCAAAGAAACTTGAAAGTTTCGGCTGCGATTTGATTCAGGGATATTATTATGCAAAACCAATGCCCTTCAGTCAGTTTGCTGAGTTTATAAAATCTAAACAGCAGGATCACTGAGAATATAACAAAATCATGTACGATTCGGGGCTGCTATTTTCGGGTTATGATTCTTTCCGCGATATAAAAGATCAGCTGTATGAGTGAACACATAATAAGATAAATAATAAAAATATCGATATATGCTTCTATATAGTTATATCCGTACGATGCTTCAATTTTTGCAATTGCGGTAATATCCTGCACTGTCATGAGGAAAGAGAGGGATGTTTCTTTAAAAAGATTAACGGTGAGTGTCCCTAGATTCGGTACTGCTTCGACGACAGCCTGTGGCATAATAATAAGCCGGAATGCCTGGCTTTGTTTCATACCGAGTGCGTATGAAGCATCGAACTGCCCGTTATCGACCGTCGAAATAGATGCGCGTATTACCTCTGACAGCATGACCGACGTGTGCAGTGAAAAAACAACAACGGCATAAATGACAGGGTGTGTGTTGAAAATGTTGAATGAACTGCCTGTTCTGACGGCGGCTGCGTTAATGAGGCTTGGCAGCAGACTGTATATAAACAAAATCTGTATAACGATTGGAGTTCCGCGTATAAAAGAAATGAAGATACTTATGATCTGTGAAAGAATTTTTATATGATACAGACGTGCAAGGGCCATATAGTACGCAGGAATTACGGCAAACAGCAGCGACAGTATTGTTATTTCCAGAGATACGGGAATTCCCTTTAATGCGAGCATGAATGTTTTTGTAAGAAACGGCAGATTAAGTCCCATGTGTTTTATGCCTTTAGAGAACGTTTCTCATCGGGAAAAGTTTTCCCGCGCATCGTCCGCTGTTCGAATATCCCTGCAATTTGTTCTATGATGATAGAAAGACCCCAGTAAATTACAGCAAGTGCAATATATACTTCAAGTCCGTGAGCACCGTAATTCCGCGCGACAATAACGTCAGTCTCTCCCATAAGGTCAATAAAACCGATTGTGAATGCAAGGGCACCCTGTTTAAGCAGTGCTATTACTTCGTTACAGAAGACAGGTATAGCTGCAGTAAGTGCCTGCGGGATAATGATGAGATATGCTGTCTGGAACGGTGTAAATCCACAGCAGAAGGCGGCGTCTTTCTGCCCCGTATCGACCGCACTGTATGCAGCGCGGAACAATTCACACATGGCAGCAGCGAACAGCAGCGACAGCGTAATTGTTACATACAGAAGTTTTCCGTTATATCCTGTACGAATGCCTGTCAGTGATTCAATAAGTTTCGGAAGTCCGTAGTAGACGATGAAAAGAAGTACGATCGACGGTGTACAGCGGATTATGTGTACATAGACGACTGAAAACGAGCGTGCAGTACGGGAGGAAGATAATCGTGCCCATGCAAGCAGTGCACCGCATACGGTACCGCAGATGACAGATAGAATCATCACCTGCAGTGTTCTGCCGATGAATGGTACAAGTTCATAGAAATAACGTACAATATAGACGGGATCAAATGGACGCATCTCGTCACAGCATACTACTTCTGGACGTATTTTGAAACATCTTCGCCAAAATATTTATTGGCTAGCTCTGTATATTTTCCGTTTTCATGTATTATAGTGACAGCTTTGTCGTAATCCACAGCAAGTTCCGTTTCATTTTTATTGAAAAGAGGCCATGTCGGAATTGCTTTATAGACAACATATGAAAGTTTATCTGCAAACTGATGGTAGGCTCCATCCTCTGCAAGTACATTCCGTTTATATGCAACCTGAAGGTCAAAAAATCCGTCGTACCGTTTTTCAAGTACCCATGTGTACGATTCGGGAATATTGAAAACATCTGATGGTATGAGTTTTATCTGAGCATCAGGATGAGCGTTGTTAAAGTCAGTAATAATCGAATACTGTGCGGATTGAGGCGAAATAGGAACAAGTTTTCCGCTGTATTTTGCAAAACTTTCAAGATCATGTATTTTGTCCGAATCCTCCGTACGAAACGTTAAACCGATAACGCTTGCACCAAGATAGTTTTGCGGGAAAAGGTATTTTGTCCGACGTTCGTCTGTAGACCAGGCACCTTTTATACCGACCGCATATTTTCCTGTTTGTACACCGATGAGCAGATCATCGTCCGAGGTAGGAACGAATTCGATTTTATACTGCGGATACATGTTTCCTATTTCTTTCCAGACAGCGACTTCAATCCGTCTGATTTACCATTTTTATCAATAAATACATACGGAACATACGTCTGCGTATGCGCAACATATATTGTCCGGGTACCACCGGTAGTCTGCATTACAGCCGGTCCCTGCTTTTTACTGCATCCCGCGATCGTAAGGGCAGAGAATACAGTAATGATAGTAGTCAGTATACAGATTTTTTTCATAGATGCTTCCTTTAAATAGTGAACCGATTTTCCAGTTTTTTGATGGGAAAATAGTATGATTAACTGTACAGATAGTCAACTATTTATACAGGGCTGTTTTCTTCAGAGTTTCTTTTCCATGAGCCAGAACATCCCTTTTGTCCAGTTTGCTTCACCTGCTTTCCGGAACCCCAGATGGCTGTACAGTGTAAGAGAGGCCGCATTTCCCGAAAATGCATCGAGCCTGATTACATTAAAGGAATGTAACTTCCCCCATTCTTCAACTGCTCTCATAACCGTTTTTCCGAGTCCTTTGTTCTGAAAGTCCGGATGGATGCAGAGCCGGTGAACAATAAGCGGACGGTCGGACTGATATTTCCATTGTGCGCTGGTATACTGTTCGTCGTATTCAGTGGAAAGTACGACACAGGCAGCAATTCGTCCTGATCCTCCGTCTCGTACACAATATAATTCTTTTTTCTGCTGATCAGCCGTAAGTACGTCTTTACTCGGATACCAGTTAAAATCCCAGAAGTGCATGCCGCATTCATCAAGATGTGCGATTGCGGCTTTGTACAATTCATATATTTCAGGAAGGTCGGAAATTGATGCAGTGGTAAGTTCTGCAGATTCTGTTTTATTCATATAGTAAATATACATAGTATTACGGAAAGCGTCACATATTAAGGAATGATAAATGACTGTCCGGCGGACTAATCAATATCCCTGACGCACGAATAACTTTATCAGTTGAATAAAATATGCTATACCGGAGTAATGAAAATAAGACCGCATCATCTCCTGTGTACACGTTCGTTCAGGGGCAGAGGATATTCCGATTTTTTTATTGATAACATGCGCAGAGTTATTGACCGGCTGAAAAATAACGCCGACGTTGAAATATACTGCGGAATGGACTGTATCTGTTCAGCGTGTCCCGAAAACAAAAATGGTATATGCAGTTCGCAGGAAAAAGTCACGATGCTTGACAGTCATACCGTAAAATACCTGAAGCTGGACAAAGAGAATTATTTATACAGCGCTATAGAAAATATAATTGCAGAACACCTGAGTGAAGATGTCTATAATATGATATGCGGTAACTGTGAATGGAAAAAGCAGGGAATATGTACGTACGCTGATGTACGGAAACGATTCAGTGAGCAGACAGACTTCAGTCGTCAGCAGCAGTTCTATCCGGAGTAGAAATGAATTTCGAAACATGTTACAACAGATCTGATGCAATCCTGATGGAAGGTGCGGTTGCGGAACGAATAAAACACGAGTTCAATATAAAACTTGATGAAAAAACGGCACTGGCGGGCTTGATATATACAGAAAAGGGCAGATCCGCTTTAACTGCAATCTATACAGAATATCTTCATATTGCAGAAAAATATCAGCTGCCGTTTATAGTTACAACACCTACCCGGCGGGCAAATTATATCCGTGTAAAAGAAGCAGGATATGATGAAAAAATCATATATGAAAACGCAGTGTTCTTACGGAATTTACAGAAAAATGCCGGAACGACGATGTTTACCGGCGGATTAATGGGATGTAAGGGCGATGCGTATACTGCCTCAGAAGTTCTGTCTGCGGAAGAAGCATATGACTTTCACAGATGGCAGGCGGACCTTCTCCGTGATGCAGGCGTCGACTTTTTGTATGCAGGGATAATGCCGGCTCTGCCGGAAGCAGAAGGTATGGCTGAAGCAATGGCACATACAGGCCTTCCGTATATCATAAGCTTTATGATACGGAAGGATGGGAAGCTGCTGGATGGAACAACCATCAGCGATGCGATACAAAAAATAGATGCTTTACCAGAACGGAAACCGGTATGTTATATGTCGAACTGTATTCATCCGGTAATTCTTGAACAGGCTTTAGCGCATCCGTTCAACTGTACAAGATTTGTAAAAGAACGGTTTCACGGAATACAGGCAAATACAGCAGCTCTTTCTCCGGAAGAATTGAATAATTCTGCAGAATTAATAACTTCAGACGGAGCAGCGCTTGCAGACGAAATAATGAATTTAAGAAAATTTGCAGACATAAAAATATTCGGCGGATGCTGCGGAACTGATGCAACCCATATGGAAGAAATTGCAAAAAGGATTTCGGCCTGTTAATTTTCTATAACTTATACAGATAGATTGTAACTAAGGAGTAGTATGAACAGAAATAAAGGAATCGGACGATGCGGACTCGCCTGCTGTCTTTGTACCGCAAACGAAGGAAACTGTCCGGGCTGCAGAAATGACGGATGTCCCGATATGGACTGGTGTCTTCAGTATACGTGCAGCAGAAAAAAAGGATTACACGGCTGCTGGGAATGTGATGATGTTCCGTGCAGCACGGATAATCTTACCGAAGATCAGCTTTCTGCGGTTGAAGAGTCGTCTGTGCATAAGAAAAACATGTTTGCAGGTCTTAAGATGCGGGCGTTCACCCTTTTTGTAAAGCAGTACGGCGAAGAAAAACTTATGGACTGCCTTGAACGGAATGAAAAAGCCGGTGTCGTCTATCACGATCCCGGCTCTCTCTCCGGGGATTACGACCGGTGCGCAGATGAAAACGCTGTGTTCAATTTACTGCTGAACGGAAAATAAACTCCGGCTTTACGCCTGAAGTTCCGTAATAATTCCCTCAAGCTTTTTTTCTGACAGAATTTCATGGGTAATAAAACTCCCGTTATGGAAAAGGCTGAACGTCGTGAACGGCGACGGAGCCTTTTGTGCCTGTGTAATTATTTTCATGGGGACTTCTCCTTTTCCGAAGTGTATCATACTTAGTATTAAAAAAGATTTATAGTGAGAGTTTATGCAGGCTGTCGGTAATCTGGACAGAGCCCGACAACACACTGTACTATAACTGTTATGCAGACGGACTTTAACAAAAAATTACAGCAGCTGAGAAAAGAAAACGGACTTACACAGGAACAGCTTTCTGAAAAGCTGCACATATCGCGTACGGCGGTGTCAAAATGGGAAAGCGGCAGAGGATTTCCCAATATTGAGGCATTGAAAAATATTTCTACGCTCTTCGGAGTTCCTCTCGACGATCTGCTCTCTGACGGAGAAATCAGTAATATTGAACAAAAAGATAATCCCAAAAATAAAGATGGACCCGCTGTTTTTATTTTCGCCCTCTGCGATTTTGCTGTCCTGTCGTTCATAGTTCTGCCGCTTTACGGAGAAGATACAGGCAGCTATATCAAGGCTGTCAATCTGCTTCACTATACAATGATTCCGTACATGAAGGTGTCTTTTTATCTGATGATACTGATTCTCAGTATAACAGGTATTTTTGAAGCAGTTGTCAGATATAAAGGGACTCAGAAACTGCAGCATAAGATTATGGTTTATTCTCTCATATTGCAGTCGCTCTGTATTTTATTGTTTGCAGCAGCCAGAGAACCGTATGCAACATCGCTTTTATTCATATTCCTTCTCATAAAGATCAGTTTTCTGTTCAAAAAAAAACAGTAAATAACTGTTTTACAGGCAGATGACACGAAAAGTATCAGTAAAATCCTCTTGTTTTAACGGAATGTGACGAATCGTTTCTTGGAACACACTCCCGCGTACGGCATACTGCCTTTGCAGAAATATTACAGGAGGCATGACCGCTGCACGTCTGCGGCTGTCAGATAAAGACAAAATTATGAATCGAATTGAACTACTCGGAAAAAGCACGGCTGTATGCCTGCTGCTGCTGTCATCGGTTATTCCGCTTCGGGCTCTTGATACGGCCGACTCGGACGCGGAGATTTATACAGGCAGTCTTTTCAGACTATCACCGGTAACAGACGGAGTACTGCTGGGAACAGGCCTGGCACTTGATATAACAGCAAAAATCACGGAAAACAAACTGTCTCAGATTTCGTTCGCGGACGAAAACGGCTTTGATACGTCGTGCGTGAATCAACTGGACAGACTGTTCATGATGCCGTATTCAAAGACGATCGATTATACATCGACAGTCTTAACATGTACGACAATGCTTACACCAGTACTGCTGCTGACAACCGGAAAGAAAGAATGGCTTACGATAGGGACAATGTACGCCGAATCGCTGATGTTTTCCTGGGGTATAAAAGAGATGATGAAAAACGGTATATCACGATACAGGCCGTATATGTATGAATCGTCTATCCCTGCGGATAAAGCGGAAAACGATGACTGCATGCAGTCGTTTCCGTCGGGGCACACGTCACTTGCATTTACCGGTGCTTCATTTACGACATTTGTTTTTTGTCGTTATTATCCTGATTCACCGTGGACAATTCCCTTTATTGCAGGTTCGTACACACTGGCTGCGGCGACCGCTGCGCTCAGAATTACTGGAGGAAACCATTATCTGACAGATGTTCTTGCAGGTGCCGTGGTCGGTACCGTTTCTGGGCTGCTGATTCCGTGGCTGCACACATCTGTCTTTCAGAGAAAAAACAGTAAGGCGGGAACTGTAAAGCTGTATGCATTTGAAGCAACACTGTACGGCATAGACGTAGTAATCAGATTTTAGAACGTTACATCAATCTGTACAGAGCGTTCTGTTACCGGTGCGGAGGAACTGCCGGTTCCTGCTCATTCAGCTCTATGAATGCGGCAACGGCTCTTAAACCCCGTATATAATGACACCTATACCGATTAAGCTTATGCAGAATTCAATATCCTGCAGAATAGTGTTTATGCATTCTCGCATTACACCAGTGTAAATGATACGGCTTCGTGTTGTAAAGAAAAAAAATCAGATCTTCATGTATATTGAGAAAAAAAGTCGGGTGCGGGTTTCGGTTATCGTGTATAGTTACGGTATGAACTATTACGAACGAATTGACCGGTCTGTTTCGTTTATTGAGTCTCATCTTGCCGAAAATTTTTCCATTGAAGACGCTGCTGATGCCGCATACATGAGCGTGTCTCATTTTTATCGTATGTTTCTTTCCATCGCCGGATTCACGGTTAAAGAATACATACGGCGAAGGAGAATAGCGTGTGCCGCGGAAGAACTGAACGCAGATCCCGGCATCCGTATCATAGATACGGCGGTAAAATACGGATACACAAGTGCAGATGCATTTACGCGCGCTTTTAGGGAAGAATTCGGCATGAATCCATCAGAGCTCAGGAACTGTACCGATACGCAGTTCCTGAAAGGTTTCAGGAGAATTTCCATTATGGATGAATATTTTGAACTCACAGGCGGAGACATTGTAAAGGACTATCCGGATATAAAACTGCTCAAAAAACTGCAGGATATGAAAGTCGCGTGTTATAAATCCTTCGGTCCGGAACCGGAAAACCACGCATTTGCAGAAATGAAAAAATGGGTGATGAAGAACGGGATAAGGTTTAACGCAAAGAATGAAAACGGAGAAAGTGCATACAGAATTTTCGGATTCAATAATCCCGATCCGACGAATCCGGCATCTGACGAAACGTACGGGTATGAAGTCTGCGTCACAATAGACGACGGTCTGTACGAAAGATTGCATGATGCGCCGGAATACGGTAGTCACGAGGATTATCCGGAAGTCATGCGCAAAACGATTTACGGGGGAATGTTCGCGGTCGTTTCGATAAAGCGTGACGAACACAACGACGTCGGAACGGGCATTATGAAGGGATGGCAGCGGTTCAGTACATGGCTTGAGCTGAGCAGGTATATGTGGGATTCCCGGCAGTATCTTGAAGAGCATCTGGGGTTTTCCGACGACAATGAACATACGGGCGGAGTTGATTTATATATGCCGGTCCGCAGCCCTTCACGGAAAACAGCAGCTTTTGTACATCCTGTCCCGGAAACGATAGAGCCTGTACGCACCGCATACTACCGCGTTGCAGGCAGCGACAGTGAACAGGCTGCACGGGAGGCATGGCAGGTAATGCTTTCGTTTGCAGAAAAACACAGACTTGATCCGGCAGCCTCACGTATATTCATGTTCGGCAGCGGTTTTGATCCGAATCCTCCGTTCTTTCATGAAATTATGATTACCATTCCCGACGGTCTGACGTTCAGCGACAGTCTTGTTAAAGAAAAAGTATTTCAGGGAGGAAATTATATGACCGTCATGACTGATTTGAAGCACCTGCTTGAAACATGGGGCACGATGGACCAGTGGCGGAAAGAGACAAAAACGAAAGCCGGAAAGTTTCAGTGGGTGGAAGAATGGTTCCTGCCGGGATTAGCGTTCCCCGAAACGGGAATCAAAGTCTGGTATCCGGTACAATACCGGGAAGAATAACAAAAACGGATGCAGATGGAACCGTATTTTACCGTTTTCGCAGCATATTTTTCCATCTGCTGCAGTCGTTCAGGTGCAGTATAAGATGACGTGTCGGCGGCATAAGCAGCAGACCTGTAATGTCTTTGCCCCCCCAGTAATCGAGCAGCCACACGGAATCAGGCTGCGTCGTTACTCCTCCGGCTGCAAGAACGGCATCCAGACTGCTCTTATTAACAGGGCGTTTCATGTCGTCGGAAGTCAGTGCCGATACAATTTCCCGTGTCCGCTGACCGACGTCATTCCGGTATGCAATAAGCGCGGAAAAGCATACCTGCGTACTGAATGTACGTATTTCTTCCTGTGTAAGTGCATTTCCCGTATCCGTTATCGGTGAGCTGATTTTTCTTCTGACTGATTCAGTCAATACCTGCCGGTTTTCTGCAACAAGAATATTCATTGTTAAGTCTTCAATACGGGCCATATGCCAGAGTGCCCAGCAGATCGTTTCACCGTTTTTTTCGGGCATTGCCGAAGCTTCTTCTGCGGAAAGATCTCCGAACAGGCTATTAACTTCGTTCGGCGGAGTTCCGCTTACTTCAGACAGATGAAGCGATGCATGCAGTTCAAGAAAAAGCCGTACTGCTTTGTCAAACGATGTTCTTTTTCTGATCAGTTTACTGAGTTCCTTATGTTTTTCACTTAGGCCTTCTCCAAAATATTTCATTATAGTAGTATATCATGTTCTACGGTATAACGCCTGTCAAAATCTGCTTTATTTCGTCAGGAAGACAAAAGTAACCATAAAATGACAGGAACGTACACATCACGTGCAGTATAGTACATACTGTCAGGAGGTCAGCATGGAATGGACGGAAAGTCTTAAGCGGGCAATTTCGTATATGGAAACGCATCTGTTTAATGATATCGACGGATACGATGTGGCGGAAGCAGTGCACATTTCGCCGTTTTATTTCCAGAAGGGATTTAAACTTATGACCGGCTGGTCCATAGCGGAATATATACGGTACAGGAGACTTTATCTCGCAGCGCTTGACGTGATTGCTGCGGACGACAGGGTCATCGATATTGCATATAAGTACGGCTATGAAACTCCTGAGAGTTTTACAAAGGCATTTACGCGTTTTCACGGTGTATCGCCCATGCAGATGAAAGGCGATGCCCACAAAATAAAACTGTTTCTGCCGCTTACAATTTCCATAGTTATCCAAGGAGGAAGCGAAATGGACTACAAAATTGAAAAAATGGATGCGTTCAAGGTAATAGGGTACGAACGGGATTTTTCTTTCGAAGATGCATACCGGGACATACCTGAATTCTGGACTGAATTCATGACAAACTGTTTGCAGCACAAAAATCAGGAACAGATACAGTCTGTCATTGAAAAATGCATGATCGGTGAATTCGGTGTATGCATCGACGATAAGCCGGAAACGAAAAAGTTTACGTACATGATTGCAGGAAGATACGACGGGGGAACTATTCCTGCCGGAATGCGGGTACTTGAAATACCTGCAGCACAGTGGGCTAAGTTCCGCTGTGTGGGTCCGCTGCCCGGAGCACTACAGGCGGTGAACACGGAAATATTTAAAAACTGGCTGCCGGGCAATCCTGATTATGAAATGTCGACGCCTCTTAACATCGAGTGGTACTCAAAAGATGACGGCAGTAAACCGGATTACGAAAGTGAAATCTGGCTGCCAGTGAAACAAAAGTAACACTACATAATAAAAAATTTTGTTTGTCCCTGTATTATAGGGCCTTAATGAGTATCAACCGCTTCAACGCAAAAAAGGGAAAAAAATATGATAAAACCAATGACAACATTGTTTATGCTGATGTCCGTTGATGGAAAAATAAGTACGGGATCAATCGATGATCGCGATGTAGATAAGGATTTCCCGCATATTGAAGGAATCTCAAAAGGATTAACTCAATATTATGATATTGAGAAAACGACTGATTTGTTTTCGATGAATAGTGGAAAAGTTATGGTAAAAGTAGGCGCAAATAAGCCAAAGGAAAATATTGGTAAAATACCAGTAAGTTTTATAATTATTGATAATCAACCTCATTTAAATGATATTGGTGTAGATTATTTTATAAGGATGTCAAAAAATTTTTATTTGGTTACAACAAATAAAAATCATCCGGCCTTTCAGAGAAAAAAAGAAAGTAATTTACATATTATATATTATAAAGATCATATTGATTTTATTAATTTATTTGAGAAGCTGAAAACTGTTTATAAAATAGACCAAATGACTATTCAAACAGGAGGAACATTAAATTCAGTTTTATTACGAGAGAAATTAATAGATAAATTGAATATTGTGATAGCTCCTGCATTGATTGGAGGCAAGGATACTGCGACACTTGTTGATGGGAAATCACTTCAAGAATTAAGAGAACTTGAATATATAAAAGCACTGAAATTAATTAATGTTATTAAGCTGGATAATTCTTATTTGCAATTAAAATATGAAATAATAAACGATACAAAGTTGATTTAGTTGAAAATATATCTGATTGTTTTTACAATTTCACTGATATATCCGGCAGAATATTTTTTCTGTTTTTTTTCTTTTTGTAAAGAGATGCATCTGCCTCTTCCAGCAGATATTTCAATACATACTGTTTCTTCTCCGGCGAGAAAAAAGTATAACCAAGACTTATAGAAAGCACAAATCCTGCATTGGCAGACTGATTCCATTTACTGCATGCCTCATTCAACTTTTGCTGTATAAAATGGAATTTTTTTTCATTCAATTCCGTTGCTATTATAACAAATTCATCTCCTCCCAGCCGCCCGATAATATCTGTAGAACGAAATGAATTCCGCAGGAAATCCGCCTCCATTTTTATTGCATAATCGCCAGAGGAATGACCGAATGTGTCGTTTATTTTTTTAAGTCCATCAATATCACCAAATAAAACCATTCCTGACTGAGACATTGCAGATGCAATTTCCAAAGTTTTCTGCCCAAGCAGCATTATTCCCCTGCGGTTTAAAAGCTGAGTCATTTCATCGGTCAGCGAGATATGATTTACAAGCTCATAATCCTTTTCAAGTTTTTTTCTCTCTGATTCTACTTTCGTAAAATTAAATGCTGAAGCCAGCATCGAAGAAAACATTTTACATATCATTGCATAGACCGTTATATCATAACTGCCCAGTCTGAATACAATATACCCGTAATTGACTGTATTACAGAATAAAGAAACTACAAACATTTCATTTCCGGAAAGTATACCATCAGGCAGCATCTGTTTCTGAGGATTAAAATACAATGTATGTTCATCTCCGCATGTCTGAAATTCCCTGGCTGTATCGAATGCAGAGAAAAGAAATGCCTTCTCCGGCAGTGGGAAAAATTCAAACGGATCTGCTGCAATAGGATTCTGAAACAGACAGACAGCTGCAGCAGGTATGTCGAATCCCATAAGGTCACTGTTTATTCTGTGGCGAAGTGTTTCAATCGTCATATTACTCTGTACATTTGAAAAAAGTTGTACAACCTTTATGAACTGTTGTCGTTTCTGGCACCATTCGGTAGCATTATACTCTGTCTGCTTTCTGCCATCCGTGCTTATGCAGCTACAACCACAGGATCTGCGGTATACAGGTCTGGACGGTACACGTGTACATACAGGAACAGAATCTTTTTTTAAAGAATGAAAAATTATATCAGCTGCTGCATATCCCTGCCCTTCAATATTCTGATTGATGGTAGACAATGAAGGATTGATATATAAGGACCTCTCAAGATCATCATATCCGGTAACTGCAATATCTTCCGGTATCCGTATATTTCTCTGTTTCAAAAAATCAATACATGCATATGCCATATCATCATTCAATGCAACGATCGCATCAAAATCAATGCATTCATGCTGTTTCTCATAAATTGTCAAAGCCTGCAATGCACTTTGATATGTAAACAGACCATACAGCAGGAGCGAATCGTCAACAGGTATATCATGATCCTTCAGAGTCCTTCTGTATATCTCCGTACGTTCTGCACCTTCTTCGGAATTACCCGTAACGCCCATTAGTGCAATCCGTTTAAAGTGATGTTTTTCGATAAGATGGCTGATCAGATTCCCGAATCCCATACAGCAGTCTGATATGAGAGACGGTATACCCGGAAGAACAGCCCCTACACTTACAACAGGAAGCGGACGAAATGAATTAATATATGAAGTTAAATAATCCGTACTTGCTTTTTCAAGTTCAGCACCGGACGCAAAAATCAAACCGTCAATATTAGCGGCAGTCAGATGAGCAGCAACGGAAAGATATTGATAGTCGGTTGAAAATTCCTTATTACATAACTGGCCAATAGGAAAAACCAAAACAGTCATGTGATTTTTTTGACAATAAGACAAAACGCCATTGTATAATTTTTGCACATATTCGGACGAGATATAATCCACAACAAGTCCAATTCTATACTTACCTTCTGCCATAGTATAGAAAGTATATCAATGCTCAGAAAAAATGGCTAGTTTTATCCCGTAATCTGCTCTACCTGCCATAAAAAAACAATAAATGACAGGATATTAATTATCGATTTCCATAAGCTTCTGTTGACTCTCCACTTACGGCAGACTGTAGGATGGCAGACAGTCAGGAGGTATGAGAACTATGGAATCTTCAGAACTGGTAATTGAAGTACGGAATGTTGTAAAAACGTATCCGGCAGGAGGACACGGCAGGCATACGCGGCCGGAAGTTCAGGCGCTCAGAGGGGTAAGTCTTTCCGTACACAGAAACGAAATTTTCGGAATCATCGGAGAAAACGGTGCAGGTAAATCGACGCTGTCGGAATGCATGACTGGTCTTCAGCAGTGCAGCAGCGGAACTATCAGCATACTTGGTATGAATCCTGCCGATACAGCAGCGTCATCACGCAGAGCGCTGCTGAACAAAACGGGAATCCAGTTACAGCAGACAAAGTTTCCGGACAAAATACGTGTGCGGGAAATGTGTTCATTATACGAGGGACTCTACGAAACACCTGCGCCTTATGAAGAACTTCTCGACAAATTCGGGCTGCAGCAGAAACGGAATATGCCGGTATCGGCACTTTCCGGAGGACAGAAACAGCGGCTGGCAGTCGTTCTTGCACTCATTCCGCAGCCGCAGATTCTGTTTCTGGACGAGCTGACGACAGGGCTTGATCCGAAAGCCCGACATGCGGTATGGGACGTTATTAAATCCCTTCAGCAGAACGGTATGACAATTCTGCTTACGTCGCACTTTATGGACGAAGTGGAATACCTGTGTACGCGGATCGCCGTCATGAAGCAGGGAAAAATATGCGCGGAAGGCACACCCTCGTCGCTTATGGAAGAACATCACTCGAAAAATCTTGAGGACCTTTTTCTTCTGTATATGGCGAAAGAGAATGAAGACAAATCTATTAACAAATTCGGAGATGAAGCATGAAAAACAACAATGCATTCAGAGCACTGTTCTGTACGGAACTCAAACTTATTATCCGTGACGGGAATATTATTATATTCGGCATCATAATACCGGTTGCGGTTATGTTCGTCATAGGACTGCTTGTTTCAAAAGAAGAACTTACGGCATCGTATGCCGGAGTCGCAGGCATAGCAGTCCTTGCAACGGGATTCATGGGAATACCGGCAACACTTGCCCAGTACCGGCATGACGGCGTACTCCGGCAGTTCAAGGCGACGCCGCTTAATCCGTTCATGCTGCTTGTTGTCGATACGATACTTGAAGTTTTTTTTGTGCTTGTTTCGTGCGCGCTTGTTTCATGTGCCGCATATTTTGTATTCCATGTGCATGTTGCGTCTCCCGGCCGTTTTATACTCGTCTATTTGTTTAACATATTCGTTATCTACAGTATGGGTAATTTTATAGGAGCACTTGTTCCGGACATGCAGACATGCAATTCGGTATCAACACTGCTCTATTTTCCGTCTCTCATTCTGTCGGGAACGACGATCCCGTTCGCACTGCTGCCACGCGCACTACGTATTACAGCAGAGATATTCCCGATGACTCACGCAAACATTCTGCTTGCTGATGCTGCGCTCGGTATAACTGGACCGTATGATGTCGTCAGGTTCTCCGTACTGGCAGCGGTGGCTGTCATATGCTATGCTGTTTCGGTGAAAGTATTCAGGTGGTAACATGTATCGAATCGGTCTCTTTTCACGCATAACGAAAGTCTCTGTAAAAGCGCTCAGATTCTATGAGGAAAAGGGACTACTCGTTCCGGCATTTACCGATTCTGCAACGGGATACCGGTACTATGATTCGGAACAGCTGTTCAGAATGCACCGTATACTTGCGCTCAGGCAGTGCGGATTTTCAATTGAAGATATCAGGCTCATACTTGCGGGACGGAATGCGGGTAAACTGCTTGCGGCACAGAAAAAGAAACTCGAAGAAAGCATACGGGATACTGCAGCCCAGCTTGCGTCAATCAATGCATACCTTGACTGCATGCAGTCCGATCCGTCACTTAATTACCAGATTGTCGTAAAACCTCTGCCGCGTATAACCGTATTCAGCTGCTGCATGACGGCTCATTATTACAGTGATTTTTTTACGCTTATTCCGCAGATCGATGAAGAAGTGTACCGGACTAATCCCGGCTTAAAAGTAAAAACCGATCCTCCGTATTTTTTCATAAGATATCTTGATAAATGCTACAAAGAAACAAATATTAAATTCGAGTACTGCGAAGCGGTATATGAGTCAGGTACGGAAACGGACAAAATCAAATTCAAAACACTCGATGCCGTACCTCGTGCAGCGTGCGTCATGCATAAAGGATCGTACGAAGGGCTGCCGCTCGCATATGACGCGCTCTTTAAATGGATAGACCAGAACAATTACATTCCCTCTGACGGTCCCCGCGAATCAGAAATAGACGGTGTCTGGAACAAAAAATCGCCTGAGGACTGGCTGACGGAAATACAGGTACCGCTCATATGAAAAATCTACTGATTTTTTACATGGTCGTGTTTTTTCTGTACAAGTGCTGAATGATGAAAATAGTTTTTATATTTAATACCGTGTGTCCTGCAGTACTGGCTGAGTTTTTGTGCAAGTGCATTCCAATAGAAATCATCTCCTTCACCGTAAATCCGCCTGTACAGTTCTGCGTACTGAGGATAATGCGACCGTACATATTCCAAAATGACAGGTTTATACGATCCGCGCAGATTAAGATTTTCGAACCAGTATTCGTCTATGAAGCCGTGTGAATATTCCAGAATCTTACGGCAGTCTGTTATATAGGGAAATATAGGCGACATAAACAAAACCGTCGGTATGCCGTTTTCGTGCAGTATTTTAAGTGCACGAAGTCTGTCTTCAACGGGAGAAGCATTGTCCATATCACTGCGGAATGTCTCGTCCAGCGTGTTTACCGACATAGCAGCGGTAAGATGTCTGAATTTTTTTAGAAGATCTATGTCGCGGAGAATCAGATCCGACTTTGTAGAAATACTTACGTATGCATCCGAGTGTACCAGCTGTTCAAGAATAGTACGTGTACAACGGTATTTTTCTTCATATCTGTTATAACAGTCCGTAACGGAAGAAAGAAAAACGGTTTTACCTGCCAGTTTATTTATATCTATTTTTCTACTGCACCGTTTTATATCTATAAATGCTCCCCAGTCTTCCATATGTCCTGTAAAACGCTTCATGAAACTTGCATAACAGTATTTACACGCATGAGGGCAGCCTACATACGGATTAATAACATAATCGGTTGCAGGCAGATTAGACTTTGTGAGAAGATCTTTTACTATAATTTCTTTTTGAATAACGGACACGCTGTCTTTTGTATCAGTTTTGAAGCCAGCCGTTTTTAAAGGCATTATCGATATTTGCTTCTATCCATGACCAGAGACGGGGCATATATGTCTTTACGGGTGACAGGTGCATCAAAACGTCGCACTTGCGGACGTGACCTTCCTGCCATGTCGTACCGTTAGTAAGCGTATTATGCAGGAACGGCTGTATGCGGTCCATGCATGCAGCAAACCGGGCATCAGACGTCTGTTCTGCATCGAATTCTTCCCACAATGAGCGTATATATTTTTCCTGATCTGCAGGAAGCTGTGAAAAAAGTTTGTCAGCAGATTCTTTCTCGCGCTGTATCTTTGTTGTATAACCGGCCTTATCATAAGCGAACGTATCTCCTGCATATATTTCCACAAGGTCGTGTACAAGTACCATCTTTATTGCCTGGTTGATGTCGGGACTGTCATCTGCGTATTCACCAAGAATCATCGCCATAACACCAAGATGCCACGAATGTTCAGCGTCATTTTCCCGTCCCGAACCATCTATGTGCAGCGTATGGCGCAGGATATGTGTCATCTTGTCTATTTCCGCAATAAATTTAAGCTGTTTGTCAAGCCTTTCCTCCCCGGAAGAAACGAATGCAGGCGGATAGAGTTTTTTCTCCATACAAATTGAGTTTTTCATATTTTTGTACTGGCCATAATTCGGAATAACAGAATAACCAAGCCTGTGGTAAAGGGACGTTGCAGCAGTAAGAGGTTCTCCTGTTTCAAGAATCATCTGTACGTATCCGCAGGAAACAGCCCAGCGCTCAAGAGAGAGTACGAGGTTTTTTGCGATTCCCTGTCCGCGGTATTCTTTTTGTACGAAAAGTCGCTTCAGTTCAGCTTTTTCCGGGTCATATTCCTTAAAGCTCCCACCGCCTATTGCTTTAGTTCCATCGCAGGCAATAAGTACATGATGAATGTTTTCCAGCGTATTATATTGTGCATATTGTGAACGCTGGAATTTTTCTCCGACAATTTCATCAAGATTTTCATCGAGCATCCTGCACAATTCAATAAAATCTTTGTTTGTCCCGTCTGTTCGGACGATTTTGTAGGTCATAGCTGTTTCCTCTCAATATAACAGTATCATATCATATTACTTTCAGTAATGCAGATATATAGATGTATATACTTTTTTACTTATTCATGTGTATATCTGACTGACTGATTACGACCTGCATTTTTTGCCGAATAGAGGGCAGTATCTGCCTGCTGTATCAGTTTTTCGTAGTGTCGGTGACCGTTTTCTTTTAAAAACGAACAACCGGCACTTATAGTGATTATTTTCGGCTTTGATACTTTATACGGAATCCTAAGGTCTCTGATTGTTTTGACTATATTTTCTGCAAGCGCATTAAGCCTGCTGTCGTCGGAATCTCTTGTCATGGCAAGAAATTCTTCGCCGCCGTACCTGAATACATCAAACTTAAAATCAATTCCGTAATCCCGCAGAAAACATCCGATTTGTTTTAGAATTTTATCGCCAGCCTGATGGCCGTATGTGTCGTTATATGTCTTGAAGTTATCGATATCGATCATAATAGCTCCTGTATACGGATCCGGACATATCGTCTTTTCGCATACTCCCAGAGCCTCAAAGAGACTGCGCCGGTTCGGTATACCGGTGAGTGTGTCGAGATTCCGTTCCATCCGGCATATGCGCTGGTTTTCAAAATCTGAAAGTTTTGACTCGCGTGATATTCGTCCGATTGCAATTGCCAGAATACAGAAGAGAATTGAGTTCACAATATCGCGGAATGCTCCCGGTTTCGATTTGAAGCAGCAGGCACATAAAATAAAAATTATTGTCGCAGCAATGATGTACGCATCTATACGATAGAAAAGATCCATTGTCAGTATTGAAAAAATAAGAATTATACCGCAGAAAGCCACGGCGGATCCTTCTCCGTTATTAAGAAAAAACGAGTCTTCGCACGCCATCCACAGAGAAATTGTATACAGAATATAATGAAAAGGAAGCGGTGCTATTGTATGTTTTTTCAGTAAAAGAACCGCAAAAAGATACAAAAGACCGCCGCAGACGGCAGATATGGAATAGACTGTCCTGCCGCCTTGTAATTCAGAGAAAAAAAAAGTAAAAACAACAAGAAGTGCCATCAGCAGAAAAAAAAGTAACGAACTGTTACGGAACATTATATAATTATGCTCCCGTATACGTTCTTTGTTGTTTATGGTGTCAGTTTTCAATTTTTCGTATTTTTCTTTTCTTGAAAATAAATATTTCCGGATTTGCGTTCTGTATGTCACGTTTTGTCTCATTTCGGATTTCTCTCCTGTGTTATAATAATAAAATTTGATTGTTCCGGCAAGACCGGAATAATCAAATCGATGATACGTTGACAAGTTTTATACTGTTTTTTTTATGCAGTCGTATTTCCTGATGGTTGAATTATGATTAACCAGAGGGGGGAAATAGCATCAATGTTGCGATTACTGCTGATGGCACGAATCCTGCCTCTCATCTTGAAATGTCAGTCAGACGGAATTCACAAGAACAGACTACACTGCCGGAAGCTCAGAAAACAGTTATTAATTTTTAGTTTGTCGGGTTTTTAATAATCAGCATACGAAAATCATTCATGTAGTTGTATATGCGAAAGGCAATTACTGACGGACAGAATAGGAATATATACTGCTTCCTGATACATAATCCGGACAAAGAAAAGTACACAAAAAAACATACTAACGGTACACAGATAAAAAAAATACACAAATTCCCATAAATCGTCCATGTACGGGTACCTTTTCATGCCGTATACTTTTTTCAGTGAGGTGAACGGATGAAAAAAGCACAGTTTCTTTGTAATAGAAATTATACGGTCGGCGAAACAGACAGAAATATCTATTCGTCGTTTATTGAACATCTGGGCAGAGCCGTATATTCGGGAATATATGAGCCGGGGCATCCTCAGGCGGATGAGAACGGGTTCCGGAAAGATGTTATGAAACTTATCAACGATCTGCGCGTTCCCATGATCCGGTATCCGGGCGGAAATTTTGTATCATGTTATAACTGGAAAGACGGCATAGGTCCCAAAAATGAAAGGCCGAAACGCCTTGAGTACGCATGGTCGAGTGTTGAAACAAATCAGTTCGGAATAGATGAATTTGCCGCATGGGCAGAGAAA
>Ga0172378_10000582_pt1 | contig 32261 bp, 31 predicted proteins | sample GrowelOW332metaG_FD_119755 | JGI IMG/M metagenome (GOLD analysis project Ga0172378, IMG submission 119755) | Groundwater microbial communities from an aquifer near a municipal landfill in Southern Ontario, Canada - Pumphouse #3_1 metaG | ecosystem: Environmental > Aquatic > Deep subsurface >...
ATATAAGTTTTGTTTTTTTTCAACTTTTATCTGTGCTTTTTTAAGAACTGATAAAGTAAGATTAACATAAGATAACGATTCAATAGGTCTTATTACTTTCAATACCGAATCACTATGTAATAACGGCAAAGCAAAAAGTAATCCAGAGATAAATTGACTAGAAATAAATCCTGGTATTTCATATAATCCTGCTTTTAATGGACCAGTAAATTCAATTATATCTTTTCCAAAAATAAAATTAAGTTTTTGTTTTAAAAAAATATCTTGATAAACAGAAAAAGGTCTTTCTAATAACCTTTCACTAGTTCTAATTATTGTTTTATTAGAAAGTGCTCCTAAAACAGGAATTGCAAGCCTTAAAGTTGTTGCTGAATCTTTCATAATTAGAGAAGCATTTTTTATATTATTATTTTTATCTTCGTATACAATAATCGTATTTTTATTAACTTTAATTTTTTTCTTAAATAATTTTAAAAACTCAATACTATCATTTATATCATTACTAAAACTTACATTTTTTATTACAGTTTTTCCCTCTGCAAGTGCAGCAGCAAAAAGATATCTATGAAGTAAACTTTTAGAACTTGGAACAATAACTTTGTTTCTGTTTTTAGATGGATGAATTCTAATCATGACCTAACTCTTTATCTAAAGCATGTGCTACTAATTTTCCCTTTTTCATTAATTTTGTAAAATTTTCTAAAGTAAGAGATTGTCCTCCATCACTTAGGGCATGTTCTGGGTCTTGATGAATTTCAATTATCAAACCATCTGCTCCACTTGCAATAGCAGCAAGTGACATTGGTTCTACCAAACTCCATTTTCCTGTTCCATGTGAAGGGTCAACAATTATTGGCAGTGGAGAAATTTCTTTTATTAAAGGAACAGCAGATAAATCAAGTGTATTTCTAGTTGCATTCTCAAAAGTTCTTATTCCTCTTTCACATAAAATTACATTTTGATTTCCTTCATTCATAATATATTCTGCAGCTAGTAACCATTCTTCAACGGTAGCAGCATACCCTCTTTTTAATAGAATAGGCTTATTAACCTTGCCAACAGCTTTTAACAATTCATAATTTTGCATATTCCTTGATCCAATCTGAATTAGATCAACATATTTCGTAAATAAATCAATATTGTCAGCTGTTGTTAGTTCAGAAACAACCGGCAAGTTATACTTCTTCCCTGCTTCACTTAAAAGTCTTATGCCTTCTTCTTCTAATCCCCTAAAAGCATATGGAGAAGTTCTAGGTTTATAGGCACCACCTCTTAACATATCAGCACCAAGCTCTTTAGCCTTTTCTGCAATTAATAAAATTTGCTCTCTGCTTTCAACTGCACAAGGACCAGCAATTATAATAACTCTATTTTTCTGGCCAACATCTAAATTACCAATCCTAATAATTACATCCTCAGGTTGCAATACTCTACTAACTTTTCTTAAAGGAGACGTAAGAGCTGTTACTTTTTCAATAAAAGGATATGCTAACAAACTCTTTTTATCTAATTTAGAAATATTACCAGATAAATACAAATTAAGATTATCTCCTGGCAAATTTATAAAAGAAATATTTTCTTTTTCTAAATTTGTTCTTAACAAGATTAAATCTTCTTCTTTAACAATATTTTTTAAAGTAATTATCATTTAAAATCTCCTTTATTCATAATTAGATATTTTGTTATAAACAAGACTAATAGAATTTTTCAATTCATAATTATTAGTTATAATAATATCAGCATGTTTTAAATATAAATCATATCTTTCATTTTTTATTTTTAATAAATCATCATAATTTTTTATTAATGGTCTTTTCCCCGGTCTTAAAATCATTTTATCATAATCTCTATTTAAAAAAACTAATAATCCATTTGCCTTTAAAAGTTCCATAGACTCATCATTTAAAACTACTCCGCCGCCTGTATCAATAATTTGATTTGTTTTTTGAGAATATTCTTTAATTAAGCTAACTTCTTTCTTGCGAAAATAATCTTCACCCTTTTTAGCAAAAATTTCGCTAACAGACATTTTTTCACTAGCTACTAGAATTTTATCGATTGAAACTAATTTTTTATTAGTTTTTTTAGCAATATATTTACCAACAGTAGTCTTTCCCGATGCCGGCAAACCTATAAACACTATATTTCTTAGTGTATCTTGTAAATCTTTGTAAATCTTCAAAGCTTTTGCATTATCTATTTTAATATTTTGAAATAATTCTGACGCTTTTTTAGCTTGAAAAACAAGCATCATCAAGCCATTTATATATTTTATTCCTTTTTCTTTTGCATCAAGCAATAACTTCGTCCTTAACGGATTATAAATTACATCAATTACAACTTCAAGATTATTAAATATACTAATATCAATAACACTATTTCTATAATCTGGACTTACACCAACAGGAGTAGTATTGATAATAATATTTGGTTGTAATTTTTCTGTTATTTTACTATATGTAATATCTCCTTTTAAAGAATCTCTAGATGCAATAATAATACTACTTGCATATAAATCTTCCAACACTGCTTTAACAGTTCTAGATGTAGCACCTGATCCTAATATTAAACAATTTTTATTATATACTACAACCTTATTTTCTTGCAATAAAGTCTTAAAGCCATAATAATCAGTATTATATCCATATAATTTTCCTGATTTATTAATAATCGTATTACAAGAATTAGTTTTAATTACTTCTTCCGATAAATTATCAAGATATTTAATTACTATTTCTTTATAAGGAATAGTAACATTGATTCCTTTAAAGTCTTTTTCTGTAATAAAAGTTTTAAAATTATCTTCTAAAATATCATAGAACTTATACTCATATCCCCCAAACTTACTATGTACATCTGGCGAATATGAATAACTAATATTTTTTCCTAATAATCCATACACTATTTATCCATCCAATCTTGACCATAAACATTCATATACAAATCAACTAAACCAAAGGCCAACATACTATTTATGATTGGAAGTGCACGTGGAACAATACAAGAATCATGTCTACCAGTTAATTGTAATATCTCTTCTTGCAAATTTTTTAGATTAATTGTACTTATAGGTTTTCCAATAGATACTGGTGCTTTAATAGCTGTATTAACTAATATTGGCATACCATTAGTTAATCCACCATTAATTCCACCCATATGATTATGATTAGTTTTAATTTTTCCATCATAATATAAATTATCTAAAGTATTACTACCAAATTCCTTAGTAATACTAAATCCATCTCCAAAGCTAACACCTTTTACAGACGGAATTGAAAACAATAAATGACTAAATACTGATTCGATACTATTAAAGAATGGTTCACCAATCCCAACATCAACTCCCAAAATTGCAGTTTCAACAACACCACCAACAGAATCTTTTGCTTCTTTTGCATCTTCTATAACCTTAATCATAGAATCTTTTACTTCTTTTAAATAAACTGGAAAATCTTTATTTATAAAATTCTTATAATTACTAATTTCTAATTCATTCATAGATATATCATTAACTGTATGAATAGATTTAATGTGACTTATTATTTCAATATTCTTATTATTTAATATTTTTTCACAAATCGCTCCCAAAATAACAATTAAAACTGTAATTCTTCCACTAAAATGACCACTTCCACGATAATCTTGATATCCATTATATTTTACATAAGCAGGATAGTCAGCATGACCACTCCTTGGAAGAAATTTATTTTTTTCATAATCTTTAGAATCAATATCTTCATTATAAACCAAGAATGTAAGTGGGGCTCCTGTTGTAAAACCATTAAAAAAACCACTTATTATCTCATAAGAATCTTTTTCTTTTCTCTTAGTTCCTAAAATATTCGGTCTTCTTTCTGCTAATTTCTGATTAATAAAATCTAAATCTAATTTAATCCCCGCCTTTAATCCATTAATAGTTAATCCCATAATTTTATTATGGGATTCACCAAATATAGATACTATTAAATTTTTACCAAATATTGATGCCATATTAAATCACTTTCCTAAAAGATCTACTAATTCTTCTGCAGTAACTTGTCTAATATGATATTTATTCATATTTTCTAAGAAAACAGCTTCAATTTTGCCATTTTTTGCTTTTTTATCATTTTGAAGATATGTTAAAAGCATATTTTTATCAATATTAGCTATAAGAGTATCGACATCTAGCCCCATTCTTATAATTATATTCTTAACTTTATTTTTTAATTCTTTATCCTCAATCATATATATTAACCCAATAGCAATAGATTCACCATGAAGTAGTTTATCAAGGTGATAAGAGCTCTCTATACCATGTCCTAAAGTATGACCAAAATTTAAAATATGACGAATTCCAAAATCTTTTTCATCTTTTTCAACAATTTTTTTCTTTGCAAGAATTGATCTTTCTATAACTTCTAAAATATTTTTTGAATATATTCCTTCTTCAAAAAAATTAAATAATTTTTTATCAAGTAATAATCCCATCTTTAAAGCTTCAAACATTCCATTAATATAATGTCTTCTTGGAAGACTATCTAAAACTTCTGGGTCAATTAAAACTAAATCTGGAGCATAAAAAGATCCGACAACATTCTTTATATTGCTGAAATTAAGGGCATTTTTACTCCCTACTGCACTATCCATCATTGACATTGTAGTTGTAGGGATCATAACTAACTTACATCCTCGTTTAAATACAGACGCTGTAAATCCTGTTAAATCTCCAATAACTCCACCACCCAAAGCAATTATTGTATCGCTTCTACTAAATTTTTTATTCACAAGGTAATCTAAAATTTGTGTAAATGTTTCTATAGATTTACTGCTTTCTCCGGCCTTAACTTTATACGTAAAAACTTCAGGAAATTGCCTTACAATGTTATTTAATTTAACATTATCAATATTTTCATCATAAATTATCAAAGTCTTCTCTAAGACATTTAAATAATCTTTTAAATGCCCCAAAATTGCTTTTTCAAAGATGATATTATATTTATTATTTTTTGAATTAATTACTATTTCCATGCGTTTTCTCCTTATAGTATAATTATTATACTAATATTTACTTAAATTTGCAATAAAAGTTAATTTCTAATTATTATTATTTAAGCATTATACTATATATTTATGATATAATTTAAGAAAGGAGATTATTTAATGAAAGATTTAGATATGTTTAGACAAATAATTGATAATATTGATAAACACATTGTTATTTTATTTAACATGAGAATGGAAACTATCAAAGAATTATCTTTTTATAAACAAAATAATAATATTCCAATTAATGATAACCAAAGAGAAATAGAATTAATTGAAAAAAATAAAAATCTTATTAATGAAGATTTTTATAATTATTACGAACAATTATATAAAGAAATTTTAAAAATTTCCAAAGACTACCAAAAAAACATAATTAATCATAAGGAGAAAATATGATACTTAATAAAAAAATAGAAGATTTTACTCTTCCAAATGAACTAGGTGAGGAAATATCTTTAAGTAATTTCTTAGGAAAAAAAGTTGTTATTTATTTTTACCCAAAAGATTTTACACCCGGATGTGAACAACAAGCTTGTTCATTTCGAAATTTAGATAAAGAATATAAAGAACTTGATACAATCGTTATTGGAATTAGCAAAGATACAGTTGCAAGTCATAAAAAATTTAAAGAAAAATTTAATTTGCCTTTTATTTTATTAAGCGATCCCGAAAGAAAAATATTAAAAAAATTTAATGTTATTGTTGAAAAGAAAATGTTTGGAAAATCTGTTTTAGGAACTTCTAGAGATACTTATATTTTAAATGAAAAACATGAACTAGTTAAAATATATAAAAAAGTTGATCCCAAAGACAATGCAAATGAAATATTAGAATTTTTAAAAACAATTTAAAAATCATACCCAAAAGGGTATGATTTTTTATTCTTCTTCAGAAACTCCATATAAATTTTCATAAATAGTTAAAGGAAATCTAAAATTACCTTTTTTCTTTTTTTGAACAAATTTTTTATTCATATCTGGCCAATTTTTTACTGCAAGTTCAAAAACTTTTTCTTCCATTGGAATATGTAGAGATAAATTTCCTCTCTTTAGCTTTGCAGGAATAAGAGAGAAATCAACTGATCTAATCGGTGTTAAATTTAAGCAAATTGTTGGATGGTCACTATTTCTCAAATACATAACTTGCCAACTAATAAACTTACGCATTGATTTTGTTTTTTTAGAAATAATAATAACTGCCAGATCTGATTCATCAATCAGTTTATAAATTTCTTCTTTAATATTGTCATCTGGTTCTTTGTCGATTTTTTTCTTTAAATCATAGCAATTATAAAAAATATAGTTATTACCCTCACTATCTTTAAATTGAGATAATTTGTTAAATACCTCTAAATCTTCTGCTCCATCAAAAGCTACAAATATTTTTTTATCCATTATGTTCTCCTTTCTAACTTTGATCACAATTTATTATATCATATATGTGAATTTATTTAAAGACGTCACGAAGTTTATATCCCGCTTTAATAATGACTTCCTTTACTAAACAATCCATTGAATCTACTAAAATATAATTCGCTAAACAATTTTTAAATAAAGATAATTCCGTACATGCTAATAAATATATACTGTCTTTATCTTCTAATAAATCAATAAATTTATCCAAAAGTGTTAAAGGATTAATTCCGCTTTTAATTTGATAAATAATTTCTTGTAATAGCTTCTGTTTTTTATAATCTAAATAATTTAAATCAAGATTTTTACTATAAATATTATTCAAAAATATATTCGTTTTTATTATTCCTCTTGTACCAAGAATTATAATTTTCTTATTTTTATAATTATTAAATAAACATTTAAGAGCAGTATCAACAATGCTTATAAAATTCATACCGGAAAAATCTAAATCATCAACATAATAATGAGCAGTATTACAAGCAATGATAATATTTCTAGCTCCAATCTTCCTAATATCATTAATAGTTTTATTAATTTCATTAATAGGTGATTTATCTCCATATAAAATATTATCAGTTCTATCAGGAATATTTGAATTGTTTAGAATAATAATTTTCATATGTTCGCTATCATTAGTTGCCTCTGTCATCGCAATTATTCTATCAAATATTTCAACTGTAGCTTTAGACCCCATTCCCCCAACTATACCTAAATCATACATATATTAACTCCTATAATTTTGTTATTAATAAATCATCAATAGCCTCTAAATACTCATTAATTGAATCTTTTATTTTACCTTTATAACTTTTTACTGAAAAATTAAATAGCAAAGAGTTCAAAACGGCTTCTTCAACAGCTTCAACAACACCTCTAAATACTGTATCAATATATTCATCTTGAAGCGTATTAATATTATTAAAAGCTTCCTTTGAATAATGTCTAATTATATTTGCTGTTGAAAAAGCTAAGACAACATCTCCACTTCCATTTCCCATATAAGAGCCGGTATTACCTATTCCAATAATAGCACGTTTACATAATCTTTTTAGCTGTCTATTATCTAGAGGAATATCTGTAGCTATAACTACAGCAATAGATCCCCTATCTTGCACCTCTTCTTGTAAATCATTAATTATATTCCCCACAAATTTTTTATTAAAAACTAAATCATTACTATTGCCTTTAAAATTAGAATTTACTATAACTCCTATATTATAATTAGAATCTTCTATTTTCACTATTCTTGAAGAAGAACCAATTCCACCTTTAAAACCATGACAACACATTCCTGAACCAGCGCCATATGAACCTTGTAAAAAATAAGATTCTGCATTTTTAATTGCTTTATTAACATCTTCATCATTAAGGAAAATATCTCTTATATTATTAATACTACTATCATTACACTCCATTACAATAGGATTTACTGTTCCGGTAGACAAACCAATATCCTCGTTATTTTCAATCATATATTTAATTAAACCATTTGTAACTACTCCAATACTTAAAGTATTAGTAAATAATATTGGTGTTTCTATTGTTCCAAGTTCTTCAACTTGAATAAAACCAACTGGTTTAGAGAAGCCATTACCAACATAACAACTTGCTAAAAGCTTATCCTTAAAAACATTATCAGCGTGAGGAATAATTGCAGTAATCCCTGTGTGATGAATCGAATCATGATAAGTTGTGTGGCCTACTTTTACTCCTGGAACATCTGTAATTGAATTATTTTTCCCAGTATCAAGTATTCCCACCTTAACAAGCCTATTTATATCTTTAGCATTATTTTTTAAAATAATAAAATCATTTTCTTCTTTATACGGATAATTAATTTTTGTAAATTGATTTTTAAAAGAAGAAAAAATTTTTTTATTAATTTTAATTTCTTCAAAAATATATCTTTTGATAATTAAGTATTTTGAAATCAAATAATAAGCGTATTCTGGTTTATCAACTTTTATCAATGTAATCTCATCATTAATAAATTCTAAAAAGCCATATATATTATTATTTTCATAAACTATAATCAATTCCTTTTTGTAAAAGTCACATTTATATTTACATGTGACTTTATCTATAAGATGTGACTTTTTATTTCTATTGAAATATTTAGTATTAATCATATAATAATTTCCTAAAATCATCTACGAACTCATAAACAGCATTAATATTTGTTGCCCACGAAGTTACAAGCCTAATAACAGATCTATCGTTATCAAGACTTTTCCATATTTCAAAATCATACAGCTTATTTAAATCTTTAATAATTTTATTATCAAGAATAATAAAATGCATATTTATATTTGATTCAATAAAAAATTCAATATTGTCTTTTGATAATTCTTCTTTAAGGACGATACTTGCATCCACTGCATGTTTAGCTAATTTTAAATATAAATTATCCGTAAATAAACATTCATATTGCATAGCTACTAAATACCCTTTTGCTAACATACCACCATTTAATTTTATAGAATTTCTAAAATTATCTTTAAAAAATGAATTAACTAAAATTAAGGCTTCTCCAATCATTGCTCCATTTTTAGTACCTCCAATATAAAATGCATCAGAAAATTCAGCAAAATCATTTATAGTTAAATCATTTTCATTACATGCTAATGCTTGTGCTAATCTTGCACCATCAATAAATAAATATAAATTGTATTTCTTACATACATCACTAATAGCTTTAATTTCTTTTTTTGTATAAATAGTTCCTAATTCTGTAGCATTAGAAATATATACCATTTTAGGAACAACCATGTGTTCATCACAATTAACTAAAATTGCTTGAACAATTTCTTCAGGTAATAATTTTCCATTCTTTCCTGGATAATATAAAATTTTATGTCCGTTTGCTTCAATTGCTCCCGATTCATGAACATTAATATGACCACTTTCTACAGAGATAACTGCTTCATAAGGTCTTAGAACATGAGAAATTAATATTTTATTCGCACTTGTTCCTCCTGCTAAAAAATGGATATCAACATCTTGATCAATAAATTTTTTTATTAATAATTTTGCTCTTTCTGAATGTTTATCCAAGCCATATCCAATGTTTTGTTCATTTGCGTTATTTAGCATTAACTCCAAAATTTTAGGATGTGCTAATTCGCTGTAATCATTTCTAAAACTATATTTCATAAAAGCCTCCATCATTACTCTATTATAACAAACATAAGGCGATTTGTTAATATTGAAATAATAAATTGAATCATACAATGTTCTATGTTAAAATAAAATAGATTATTGAGGTGAATAAAATGAAAAAAAATATTATTTTAGAGCTTAAAACTATTATTAGATTACACCAAGGTGAAAATCTACGAAAAAAATTAACACAATATCATGATTATGATATTGCTAGTATTTTTAAGGACCTTACACCCCAAGAAAGAAAAAAAATTTATAACAGTTTAAGCATTCAAGAATTATCAGATTGTTTTGCTTATTTAGAAAACCCTAAACTATATATAGATGAATTAGACACTGAAAAAACAGCAGATATTATTGAATTAATGGACTCAGATGATGCAATTGATATTTTAGAAGAACTAGATACTGAAGATAGAGAAGATATCATGCGTCTAATGGACAAAGAGTCTTTTGAAGATGTCCAACTTCTATTTTCATATGAAGAAGACACTTTTGGAAGTTTAATGACTACAAATTTTATAACAGTTCATAAAACAGATACAATTAAAACTGCAATGAAACAGTTAATTACTGAAGCAGCAATAAATGATAATATTTCTATTATTTATGTTTTAGATGAGGAAGATAAGTATTATGGATCTATTGATTTAAGAGATTTAATTATTGCAAGAGTAACACAAAATATAAGCGAAATAATTAAAACAAATTATCCAGTTTTGAATGTTAACGATAATATTTCTGAAAATATTGCTAACATAATAGAATATGATTTGGAAATTCTTCCCGTTGTTGATGAAAATCAAAAACTTGTCGGTGTTATAACCAATGATGATATTGTTGAAGCATATGATAAAGAAATGCAAGACGATTATGCTAAATTTGCCGGTATTAGTTCAGATTCAAGATTAGATGAAAAAGTTTTGACTTCTGTAAAAAAAAGAACACCTTGGTTACTTGTTTTACTACTAATAGCTTTTCTTATCTCGTTTGTTACTTCTCAATTTGAAATTGTAATTATTACGTTACCAATTATTGTGTTTTTTCAACCTTTAGTTCTAGCAATGGCAGGTAATGCTGGAACACAATCATTAGCCGTAACTATTAGAGGAATAACAAGCGAAAACGAAATAAAACCCTTCAAATTAATATGGAAAGAATTAAAAGTAGGATTACTAAACGGATTAATATTAGGTATAGCTTCTTTTGCAACCATATTTCTTTATTTAATTTTATTAAAAGGTTCTATTCGCGTAGGTGAAGATTTCTCTTATGTGTTAGCTCTAAAAGCATCATCAGTTGTTAGTATTTCATTGTTTCTAGCAATAACTATTTCTAGTTTTGTTGGTACAACAATTCCTTTGTTTTTCAACAAAATTAAAGTTGATCCAGCAGTGGCTAGCGGTCCATTAATTACAACTTTAAATGACTTATCTGCATTAGTATTCTTCTATGTGCTTGCAATAATACTGTTTAATATTGTTATGTAAAACACAATAAATTTAAAATTTTAGATAAGAAAAGGATTATTTCATGAATTTAAAATTAGTAAAGTTAAGCCATAAATATAAAAAACAATTATACGAAATGATGGATGAATGGACAAAACTCGAAAAAAAAATAATTCCTTGGGCCATAAACAAAGTTGATTATCATAACTGGGATAACTATTTAAATAGTTTAGAAATAAAAGAATTTACTAATAATTATGTTCCAGATTCTACTTATTTTTGTTTAGATGAAGATAGAAATATTTTCATTGGTGCAGTAAACATCAGACATTATTTAAATGAAAAGCTACTAAAAAATGGTGGTCATATCGGAGATGGAATAAGACCATCTGAAAGAAATAAAGGGTTAGGAACTAAAATGATTAAATTGGCACTTGAAAAGTGTAAAGAATTAAAAATCAAGAAAGTATTAATGGTTTGTAATAAAAATAATGTTGCATCAGCAAAAACCATTATAAAAAATGGTGGCATTTTAGAAAACGAAATTATAGAAAATGATATCATTGAACAAAGATATTGGATTGAAATATAGTAATTCATTTAAATATAATATAAATATAAAAAAACACTCGTTTCTGAGTGTTTTTTTTATAACTTAACATTATTATATCTATCAGATTCTGTAAATTTTTTTCGTACATAAGAACAAACAGCTTGAATTTTAAACCCGTTTTTCAAGGCGTAATCAACTAAAACTTCAAGTAAAATTGCAGCAATACCTTGTCCTCTATAATCGGGATTAACAAAAGTATGATTAGCAATTAAATAGTTGCTTTTTTTTACAAAAGTAATTTCTCCAACTAGTTTATCACTTTCATTAATAAAAAATCTGTTTTCTTCTTTTTGAACTTTCATATAATTCTTTTTAGATTGTAAATGTTGGTTCTTCAAATACTCTTGCTAATAAATCCTTATTCATCATGTAAATTCCTTTTGAACCAATCATATCAAAATGATTAATTAATTCATCAGCATTAGCTTCTTCTTCAATTTGTTCTTTTACAAACCAATCTAAAATCATTTTAGTACGATAATCTTTATCCTCAATTGCAGCTTCCATTAAATTATGAATTGAAGCAGTTACAAATTGTTCATGTTTTAATGCTTCTACTAATGGATCTTTCAATTCTTTAAATTCAACTTCAGGTTTAGCAATTGCTTCAAGAACAACCTTAGCTCCTATTTCTTTCATATAATCCATAAAAATATTTGCATGTGATACTTCTTCCTTAGCTTGAACAGTAAACCAATTTGCAAAACCATCTAAATTTTTATCAGCATAAAAATTTGCCATATCTAAATAAAGATATGCAGAAAACAACTCTTTATTTATTTGTTCATTCAATAATTTTTCAACTTTTTTTGTTAACATATTAATATAAACCTCCTTGTTTACAATATTATTATAACTCAAATATTTTTTAATTTCAAAAATAATGCTTTTAAAAAAATGATGAATTTAATCATCATTTTTCTGTCTATGTAATAATAAAATCATTTCTCTCAAAATTTTACAAGCCGCTGCTGTAGATGCACCAGACGCATCATAATGTGGTGCTAATTCAACAATATCTGCCCCAACAATATTTTCTAATTTATCAAAATCTTGTACAGCTTCTAATAATTCCTTAAAGGTAATACCACCAGGTTCTGGAGTTCCAGTCCCAGGAAAATATGCCGGATCCAAAACATCCAAATCAATCGTAATATATACAGGAACATCCTTTAATTTACCAATTGTTTCTTTTAAACCTACTAAATCAAATTTTCGAAGCTGAGTTTTTCCTTTGGACCATTCAAATTCTTCTCTATCTCCTGATCTAATCCCAAATTGAAATATTTTATTATTACCAACTAAGTCATAACATCTTCTTAAAACTGTAGCATGAGATAATTTCATTCCAAAAAATTCATCTCTTAAATCAGTATGAGCATCCAGATGAATAATATGAAGATTATTATACTTTTTAACTAAAGATCTAACTACTCCCAGACTTACAAGATGTTCTCCACCAATCATCATTGGTTTCTTATCATCATTGATTATTTTTGTTGAAACTTGCTCAATAATTTTTAAACTTTTATTTACATCTCCTATTGGAAGATCAAGATCACCAATATCACAAGTATCAACATCTTTTAAAGACATATCAAAATACGGTGAATACCATTCTACACCAAATGAATCTACTCGAATAGCATTCCCAGCAAACCTAGTTCCTGGTCTAAATGAAGTTGTAGAATCCATAGGACTACTAAAAATAACAACACTGCTATTTTTATAATTAGAAACGCAACTTTGAAATGGTATTTCTACTGTTTTATAAGTCATCCTCATCATACTCCTTACTCCAATTTTCTTGATCCACAACTTTAACTGTGTCATCTTCTTGCTCAGTTAAAATACTAAATCCATTTTCAAAATAAAAATTAATCATATCCACTACGTTTATATCAATAATTTCGCCAGGAATAACTATTGGAATTCCTGGAGGATAAATCATAATTGATTCTCCACTAATTTCTCCTATTGCATCATTAATAGAAACAAATTTCTTTGGTGCATGAAAAGCTACACGTGGCCTAACTTGCATTGTTGGAAAATGATATCTAAATTTTGGAAATGGTAATTTTTTATTTCCATCATATAACTCACTTGAAAGAATAGCTAATGCATCAACTAATCTATCAATATCTTTCTTTATAGTTCCTATTGCTAGAATTGCTAATATTACATAAGTTTCCGCAAGTTCTAATTGAATATCAAATCGATCTCTTAAAACATTATAAAACCAATATCCAGGTTTGCCTAAATCAGCAATACTAATTAATAATTTAGTTTGATCATAATCAAATGTGCCTTTTGTCTTAAAATAATTTTTATCAATTAATTTTATACCAGGAATTTTGTTAATTTTTTCTTTAGCATATTCTGACAATTCAATAACAGCATCAAGTTCTTTCTTTCCATTAAAATACATTTGTTTTCTAGCAACATCTAAGCTTGCAAGCATTATAGACGAAGGACTAGTTGATTGCAAAATATTTATAACAACTCTAATTCTATTATAATCAACTCTGTTTCCTTTAGCTAGCAAAACAGATGTTTGAGTTAATGAGCCTAATGTTTTATGAAATGATGCAGAAGACATATCTGCACCTGCCTCCATTGCTCCAATAGGAAGTTTATCATTAAATGATAGATGCGAACCATGTGCTTCATCAACTAAAACTAACATATTATTATCATGGGCTATATCTACAACACTCTTTAAATCAGTACAAGCACCAAAATAAGTAGTATTTATAACAAATACTGCTTTAGCATCGGGATTTTCATCTATTGTTTTAATTAAGTTATCTATTGTAAAACCATTTGATATTCCTAATTCTTCATCTATAATTGTTGGTAAAAAAATAGGAATAGCTCCACTTAAAATCAATCCACTAATAATTGATTTATGAGTATTTCTTGGTAATATTATTTTCTCATGAGCTCTAACCACGGTTAGAATCATTGTAATAATGCCTTGAGTTGTTCCATTTAACAAGAAATATGCTTTATCAGCATTAAAGGCATCAGCCATAAGATTTTGTGCTTCTTTAATAACACTTTGAGGCCTGGATAAATTATCTAATCCTTTGGGAGCATTAACATCATATAAGAATACTGAATCGCCAAGCGCATCAGTTAAATCATTTTTAATCCTTCCTCTTTTATGGCCAGGAACGTCTAAAGGATTAATATCTTTTTCTGCATATTCTTTTAAAGCTGTAAAATATGGTGTTTTTTTATGATCCATTTGCAACCTCCAAATTCTTAAATGTAATAAAAACATTATATACTATTTTAAAAATAATACAACAATTTTAATTGAACAAAATTAACTAATCTATTCAATAGCTTTCATTGAATCACTCATTTTAATACCCACAATTTTATAAAGCATAACTAAGTCAACCAAGATAACAATTGTTATAGTTGAAGCTATAGTTATCAAATAACTATAAATAGAAATAACTGAAGGAAATATCATTCCTGGAGAATTAGCAATCGATATTACAAATAGATGTAACAATTTACCAAGAACAAGACCAAAAGCTATACCCATTATTGATTGTATAATCATTTCTCTATAAATATATTTTGAAACTTCCCGGTTATGATAACCCAATACTTTTAATGTAGCAATTTCCTTTGTCCTTTCAGTAATACTAATATTAGTAAGATTATAAACTACTATAATTGCTAAAACAATTGCGCCAGCAATTAAAATTACAACAACAAAACTCAATTTATCAATTAAGTTATCAAATAATTCCTTTGACTGATAATTAAAACTTATATTATTAACAGAATCATAATCCAACAAATCTTCACTTAGACTATCATTTCCTTTAAATTCTTCTACTAATTTTATAATATAAGAAGAATTATGTAAATCCGTTCCAAACACTTCTTTAAATTTCGTTCTCGTAAGGTATATATAATTGTTTAAATAATTATCAACTATTCCTGTTATTTTTAATTCATAATTATCTATTCCATATTTAATTTCAACAATATCATTAATTTTTGATGAACTTACATTCGCTAATTGCTTAGTGATAATTACCGAATTATTATCTAATATTATATCTTTTTTTCCGTGTTTAATCGCAATGAATTCACTTAATAAATCTTTATCTTCATCTTCTATAACTATAAGGCCGAGAGAATACTCTGAGTTTTTAGTTAGAATTACATTTGTTTTAAAGACAACTAAATAATTTTCAACAATAGTATTATCATTTAAAAATGCTTCTAATTCTCTATCTGGATTTTTCGTATTTAAACCTATAGTAAGGTCAAATTTTTCAATCTCTTCATATTGATTTTTAGTAACATTACTTAAAGAGTCTCCAAGCCCAAGCCCTGTTAAAAATAATGCACTACATCCTCCAATTCCAATAATAACCATGAATAAAGACTTTTTATATCTAAAAACATTTCTTAGTGACGATTTCATATTAAATTTTAACCGCTTCCAGATAAAAGGTATTTTTTCTAAAAAAATTCTTTGACCAGGTTTTGGTGCTTTCTGAATGATTAACGTAGCAGTATTTGCTTTTAAAGTTGTTAATCCAGCAAATAATGTTGCTGAAAGAATTATTATAAACATTATTAAAGAAGAAAAAACAGTATATATCCAATTTAATTCTGTAATTAATTTTGGCAAATGATACATAGTCGCATAAGTATTATAAATTAATTGTGGCAACGCTTGAAAACCTGTAAAAACCCCTATAATTGCACCAACTACACAAGCTGCAGATGAATATAAAAGATACTTAAAAATTATACTCCCTCTACTATACCCCAAAGATTTCAATGTTCCGATTTGTGTTCTCTCTTCTTCTATCATTCTAGTCATAGTAGATAGAGCAACAAGTGCTGCAATTAAAAAGAAAAACAACGGAAAAACAGTTGCAATATCTGAAATTTTTCCAGAACTATTTTTCAAACTAACAAAACTAGCATTAGAATATCGATCTAGAATATACCACATATTAGTAACTTCATCTATTTCTTGTTGAGATACTCCATAGTCTTTCATTTGATCAGTAACTTGATTTAATCTATCGATAGCCAAATCTTTCCCTAATATAGAAAGTTTATCTTTTTCATTATTAATTAACTCTTTATAGTCATCTTTATAAGTATCAAAAGATTTGCCATTATTTATAGTTATATAAACATCAGTATAATAACCAAAATCAAAATAACTAATATCAAAATACATAATTAAATTAAGTGTACCACTACCAACATTACTAAATTCTTTTTCATTAACATAATACCAAGGATTTCCAGCAATACCAACAACTGTATATTCTTTATCTCCATCATAAATTTTATCATTTATTTTAACATCAACGAAATAATTATTACTTCTTTCAACAACAACTTCATTTTCAGTAGTTGGTAATTTCCCATCAATTAATTCAAGCTTTCCAATAAAAGAATTTTCTTCAAGAAAAGATAAGGGCAAATACTGAATTCTACTAGTAGTTTTCTCAGAATTACAAAAAAGTATTTTATCAAATGAAACAAAAGGCATTATGTTTTCTGAATCAACAGAATTATTAATTTTAATAATATCTTCTTCAATAAAACCTAAATCGCTTTTCAACAAAATATCAGCAGTATTAGTGTCTTTATAATATTTATTCATAGTTAATCTAATATCCGGTGTTGTTGATAAAAGCCCGACCAAAAAAGCCACAGCTAATGCCACAATCGCTACAATAGAAAAAAATCTCGATAAATTATTCTTTATATCACGAAAAAGCATTTTAAAATATGTCTTTTTCATTACCACTCAATCTCCTCAACAGAAACAGGATTTTCCTGCACAGACATAGATGTAATTTTACCATTTTTAACATAAATAACTCTATCAGCCATTTTAGTAATAGCTTGATTATGTGTAATAATAATAACAGTTTTATTATTTAACCTACTTGCTTCTTTCAAAATTTTTAATATTCTTTTCCCAGTTTCATAATCAAGAGCACCTGTAGGTTCATCACACAAAAGAATTTTTGGATTTTTTGCAAGTGCTCTTGCAATTGCAACTCTTTGTTGCTCTCCTCCAGATAATTGCGATGGAAAATTCTTAGTTCTTTCACTTAAACCTAAATTTTCCAGTGTATCAAAAGGATTAAGTGGATCCCTACATATTTCAGAGGCAATTTCAACATTTTCAATTGCTGTAAGGTTTGACATTAAATTATAAAACTGAAATATAAACCCAACATCATGACGTCGATAATTTGTTAATTCTTTTCTATTCATCCTAGAAATATTAACACCATCTAAATAAATATCACCAGAAGTACATGTATCCATGCCTCCAAGTAAATTCAAAATTGTAGTTTTACCAGCACCACTAGGTCCACAAATTACTACAAACTCACCCTCATTAATACCAAAATCTACATCATTAACAGCATTAATAATAATTTCTCCAACTTTGTATTGTTTTTTTACATTAACTAATTTTACAAAGTCTTGCTTCATGATTACCCCTCCAATCCTTTATATTTTTTCACAATTGATTTCTTTAATTTCTATTATATCTTCTTCATCTAATGCAATTGACAAATAATAATTTTTATATTTATAAGTCCTTATAAAGCCATGATCAATATTCAAGAATTCGCTAAAAGAAATATTATTATTTACTAACTTATAATAACTTTCAAATTGATTCCATTTTTCTAATACTTGCTCTTTAGAATAACTATGTAAATTATATCTTTTTTTAAATCTACAAGATAAATCTCTTAACATTTCAATATCAACTCCAACATTATGTTTAGAAACAGCACAACATGAATAGTTATTACTGTGTGAAAAACTAAATTTGTACTCGCCCTTCTCAATAAATGGTTTTTTTTCATCTAATGAAATATTTAATCTGTCAATATTGCCAACTTCATTTTCTAAATATTTTATAAGCAACAATTCACAACCGGCCATAAGTTTTTTATCAATATCATTATGAAATAACGCTATCTTATCATAATGATATTTTGACAAAACATGAAGATGTTTTTTATAATCTAAATTTGTAATATCACATATTAAAATTGTTGTCATAATTTTCCTCACACATTTTTATATTTGTTTCTATACCTTATTTTAACAACTTTTAATTAAATTGCAATGAACAAATAATTAAAAAAGGATTCTTATAGAATCCTTTTATAAATTATTAAGATAAGCAGTTTCAAAAGCTATAGAAGCTTCCCCGCATGCATCACAACAATTTTCTAATCTATTATATAAATCACTCCAAATTAAAAGCTTAGCAGCATCTTGTTCATTAACAAACAAATCTCTTAATGACTCTGAATAAAGAACATCACATTCTCTTTCATATTCTAAAACTTTTTCAATCAAAATATGAATATTTTTAGATCTTTTTAAAAGATGAAACTCAACAGCAAGCTCTTTTAATGCTTTACAGCACAATCTAATCAATTCTGTATATTTAGGCAGACTACTCGGTATAATTTTTACATTATAAGTATATAATCTTAAAACAACATCTTCAATTGCATCTGTCACATCATCAATTTCTCTAATAATATTTAGAATATCATCTCTATTAATAGGTGGTAAAAATTCTTTTACTAATCTTTCTAACACATCATGTTTTGCTATATCAGCTTGATGCTCAATTACATGGATTTCATCTTTTTGTTCAACTGAAATCCCAGAATTAAAATTATCAACAACATAGTCTAAATAATCTGCAGCTTTTTCTGAATATTCAATTAGCTCAATAAACGCATCAAAATAATAGTTTTTAGTTTTTTTCATATTATACCCCTTAAATTATTGCTATAAATAGTTTAGCCATAAAAAATCCAATAATTCCACAGCCAGGAAATGTTAATATCCATGTAAGAACCATATCTCTAACAATATCCCATCTTACACCTGACAATTTTCTTGCAGCACCAACTCCCATAATAGCTGTTGACTTTACATGAGTAGTACTAACAGGAATACCAAATAATGTACTAAATAATATACAAGATGATGCAGCAACATCTGTTGCAAAGCCTTGATATTCTTCTAATTTAACCATATCCATACCAACAGTTTTAATAATTCGATACCCGCCTATAGAAGTACCTAAAGCCATAACAGCCGAACACAAAACCATCAACCATAAAGGTATAGAAAATTCTCCAATATCAGAAACACCTTTTGAAAGAAAAGCTCCTAATAAAAAAACTCCTATAAATTTTTGTCCATCTTGTGCTCCATGCACAAAGGCCATACCAGCACCACCAAAAATTTGCCCTTTTCTAAAAAACTTTGTTGTTTTACGCCTATCAAATTTCTTAAAAATGATTTCAATTAATTTAACCAAACCATATCCAAGACCAAATCCAAGAAATGTGGAAATTAATAAACCATAAACTACTTTCATCCATTCAGAGCCATTGATACCACTTAGCCCACCTTGAAGAGCAATTGCTGCACCACTAATACCAGCAATTAATGCATGACTCTCACTTGTTGGAATTCCAAAAACCCAAGCTAATGTAGCCCAAAGAACAATGCTAACCATAGCAGCACAAAGTGCAGCTAAAGCATATGTTGCATCACCCCCAAAATCTACCATATTTGCAATCGTAAATGCAACTTTGTTATTTATAAGAGACATTAATAAAACACCTAAAAAGTTAAAAACAGCAGCCATTGCAATAGCCTTTTTAGGGCTAATTGCCCTTGTTGAAACACAAGTAGCAATAGCATTAGGTGCATCAGTCCAACCATTAATCAACACAACTAATAAAGTCAAAATTGATGTAATCAATAGAAAATAATTACTTGACAACTCACTTAAGTATTCAGTAAAACCCATAATTTCCCCTTTGATTTTTTTTCACTACCTATTAAGTATATCATTTACTATTTTATTTGTAAACGTTATGTATAAAAGAAAACGTTATATATAATAAAAAAATTCTGTCATAAAACAGAATTTTTATCAAATAAAAATATATAGTATTTTATTTTAAATTAGGGAAATTTTTTTTATAATTTTCCTTGGCTTTTTCAATAATTTCTATTGCTCTTTCTTTTCCATAAACATCAATTCCCGTTGTTGGTTTATGCTCTAAATCTTTATAAATACCAAAAAAATGCATAATTTCACTAGCAATATGTGGCGGCAATTCATTAATATCTGAATAAAAATTCCAAGTTGGTTCTTTATGCGGAATTGCAATAATTTTATCATCAGCTTTATTATTGTCTAACATTCTTACTACCCCAATTGGATAACACCTAACCATACTCATTGGTTCTAAATCTTCAGAACAAAGAACTAAAACATCAAGTGGATCTTCATCTTCTGCATAAGTTTTTGGTATAAAACCATAATTTGCAGGATAATGAGTTGATGTATACAAAATCCTATCTAAAATAATTAATCCGGTTTCTTTATCTAATTCATACTTTTTCTTGCTTCCTTTAGAAATTTCTATTACAGCTACAAAATCATCAGCATTAATTCTATTTGGATTAATATTATGCCAAATATTCATTATTTATCTCCTTATATCATTTACAATTCTTAACTTCAACGCCATTTTCAGTTCCCACAATTATCAAATCACACATTTTTAAAAACAATCCATGTTCAACAACACCAACAGTATTATTAAACACTTCCACCAATTTTTTTAAATCTAATGGTCCATTTAAATGCAGATCAATTATATAATTGCCATTATCAGTAATAAAAATTTTATCATTCCGAATTCTTAAAACAGGATTATAACCTAATTCCAAAAACTTATTAAATATATGGAGATCACCAAAAGGAACTATTTCCACAGGAACGTAAAACGATCCTAAAGCATTAGATAATTTACTATCATCCATAATCCAAATAACTTTTTTTGCCAGAGTTGCAACTATTTTTTCACGCAGTAATGCTCCACCACCACCTTTAATAGCATTAAATTCAAAATCAATTTCATCAACTCCATCAATTGCAATATCAATTCCATCTACTTCATTAATATTTTTTAAAGGTAATCCTAACTTTTTAGCAAGTACATAAGATTCTTTTGATGTTGAAACACACTCTATTTCTAATAACCCATTATTATATCTTTTTGCTAATTCTTGAATCATATAACTGGCAGTAGAACCCGTTCCAATTCCAACTACCATACCACTTTTTACATAATCGCAAGCTTTTATTCCCGCAATTTCCTTCTTGTTAATCATTTTTTTTCACCTTTCTTTGCTAAAGATAAATTAACATGACAATAACCTCCAGAATTTTTATCCAAATAATCTTGATGATAATCTTCAGCAAGATAGTATCCATTTTCTTTTAATAATTCAACTCTAATTTTTTGCTTATATTTTTTTTGTTGTTCACTAAGAAAATTTTGACAAACTAACAAATCATCGTCACTTCGATAATATATACCTGTTCGATATTGATGACCAAAATCTCCTCCTTGATGATCCAAATTAGTAGGCTCAATAATTCTAAAGAAATGATCTAATAATTGATCTAAAGAAATAAGTTTTTCATTATATAATATTTCCACTGCTTCTGAATGGGTTGCTTTACCATCAAGTAAATCATTATATGTAGGATTAGGAAAATTACCATTAGCATAACCTACAGTAGTTTTTTCTACTCCTAATAATTGTTTAAAATATGCTTCAACACCCCAAAAGCAACCACCAGCAAAAATAATTCTTTTCATATATTATTTTCCTTTCTTTTAGTTAAGTTTATCATCATCCTCATCATCTATAACTTCATTATTTTCTGATAATTCTTTTTCACCAATTTCTTTGTATCGTTTATAAGCAAACAAACCTATTATAAATAAAATAACACCAAAACCAATAAAAATAAAACCAGTTTCTAAAGCATCGCTATTAAATTCAAATCCAAATATTATTACAAGAGCTAAAAACACCATAACAACAGCAAAGCCAATAATAACTTGACTAGCAAAAATTCTATTTTTTGTTTTTTTACTCATTATTTCCTCCAACTATATATAGATTATATCATAATTTTATACAAAAATAAATACTCAGAATATTTTAAACAAGGCAAAGTATAACTTTGCCATGTTTTTAATATCATATTAAACTTAAAGTCGCATGCCTCCATTTACACTTAAAACATGGCCCGTAACATATGATGAATCATCGCTTGCTAAGAACAATGCCGCCTTTGCAATTTCTTCAGGTTTTCCTAATCTTTTCAACATTGTCATTTCAGCAAATTTTTGCAATAAATCTTCCGGAACAGTTTTTAAAATATCAGTCATTACATATCCAGGAGCAATAACATTACAACGAACATTTGCTCCTTTTCTAGCAAACTCCTTTGCCCAAGTTTTAGACATACCAATTACTCCTGCTTTAGAAGCAGAATAATTAGCTTGCCCAATATTTCCATACTCCCCAACAACAGATGAAATATTAATAATAGAACCATAATTATTTGCTTCCATCAAAGGACCAAATGCTCTAGTCATATTAAATACACCTTTTAAATTTACATCTAAAACAATATCCCACATCTCATCAGTCATCTTTCTTGTCATAGCATCCCTTGTAATACCTGCATTATTGACTAATATATCTATTTTTCGATATTTAAAAGTAACATACTCTACTAGTTTATTAATTGCTTCAACATCTGTAACATTTAGATTATATTTCTCAACTCTTTCATGGTCATATATAAATTCACCCATATCCAGAGCTATTACACGAGCTCCTTCTTCTGCAAACAATTTACATATTTCCATTCCTATTCCTTTGGCACCTCCAGTAACCATTGCAACCTTTCCTTCTAATCTTTTCATATATTGTCCTTTCTATAATATTATTATACTAACTTTAAAATAACAGCAGTTCCCATTCCGCCACCTATACAAAGGCTAGCTAATCCATATTTTGCATTTTTTCTAATCATTTGGTGAAGTAAAGTAACTATAATACGATTACCACTAGCTCCAACAGGATGTCCTAAAGCAATTGCACCACCATTCATATTTGTTATAGATAATAATTTTTCTTTTGATAAATTATGTTCTTTAGCTAATTCTTGAACTACAGCAAGAGATTGAGCAGAAAATGCCTCATTTAATTCTAAAACATCTATTTCTTCTAGAGTAATTCCAGCAGATAGCAAAGCATTACGGATTGCTGGAACTGGTCCCATGCCCATATACTGAGGATCTACTCCACCTTGTCCAACTGCGATTATTTCTGCTTTAGGTACAAATCCATATTGTTTTACAGCATCTTCACTAGCAACAATTACAAATGAAGAACCATCATTTATCCCAGAGGAATTAGCTGCAGTAACAAGACCATCTTTTTTAAAAGCTGGTCTTAAATTTGACATTTTTTCTAAAGTTGTTGTTCTATTAGGGTACTCATCATTTTCAAAAACGAATTCTGATTTTCTTAATTTTATTGTGATAGGAATAATTTCTTCTTTAAAAATCCCACTATCAACTGCTTTAATTGCTTTTTGTTGTGATTCATATGCAAATTTATCTTGAGCTTCTCTTGAAATTTGATATCTGCTTGCAATATTTTCAGCAGTAATTCCCATATGAGTATTAGAAAAAACATCAGTAAGAGCATCTTTAATCATATGGTCAACTAAATTAAAATCACCCATTTTTACCCCATCTCTAATTTTAGATGATACCAAAAATGGTGCATTGCTCATTGATTCCACTCCACCTGCAATAACTAAATTATGTAATCCGGCTCTAATATTAGCATAAGCACTCATTACAGATTTCATTCCACTTCCACAAACCATATTAATACCATATGCAACCACTTCTTCAGGTACTCCTGCCTTAATTGAAGCTTGTCTTGCAACACCCTGACCTGCTCCTGCTGGTAAAATATTACCTACAATTACTTCATCAATTTTATCCTTAGGTACATTATTCTTTTCCAATAATTCCTTTAAGACTACCGCCCCTAAATCACCAGCTTCAACTGTACGAAGTGACCCCATAAACGACCCAATCGGACTCCTTTTACCATCAACTAAAAACACCTTTTTCATAAATACCTCTTTCATTAAATTTATATTGTTATTTATTTATTATTAATGGAACCATCAATTCTTCCTCTGTTATTCCTGCATGATGAGCAGCAAACATACTACCAACAGAAAGAGAAAACATTTTTGTAGAAAAAGCAATTGCTAAATAATCACCAATAAAATCATCAAACAACTCATGTTTAATACCCCAGCCAAACAATCCACTTCTTAACACTTCTTCTTTAGTAAAAAGAAGAAAATATTTCCCAAAAGTTTTATTAAATTCTTTTTCAAAATTTTCATATTCATTATCTATTATATAGAAAGCAGTTGCTCTTGGTTCTAATGCTGGTTTCCTTTTAAAATACTTAGTAATATTTTCATATTCAAATAAATTAATCTCTTCAACATCTATCAAACCATGATCTGCTATCGTAATAACTAATACATCATTAGAAATATTATCAAGTAATCTTTCATATTCATTATTCAATTTTTTCATAACAACACCTGTTTCAATACTATTTACTCCCTTTTCATGGATAGTTGCATCTGGATCAGTCCAATAGCAATAAGTGAAACTTTTTTTATTCTTTACTATACTTAAAACCCTATCAACTTCTTCAGTAAAACTTGCACATCCTCCTTCTATAAAATCAGGAAAAATAGATGTAACCATTAAATCAGGTTGTTTATCTTTAATTTGAGCAAAAATATCTTTATAATTCAAATACTTTTTTTGAAACTGTTCTTCCAATATCTTACTCTCATCATAATAATCAATATTTTTAAAAACAATTGGATAAGAATCTGTAAATTTATTATATTGCATCCAACCTAAATTCCCATGAACAAAAGGAGGAAATCCACTTAACACTGAATTAGTTGCTGCAACCGTTGTAGGTGGGAAAACGCTACTAATTTCTTTTTTAATATTCTTCCTTAAAGCATCATTTTCACTTAAATGCTTTTTAATAATATTAATTCCCATTCCATCAAGTAAAATTAAAACTATATGATTGTAATTGTTTTTTAACTCTTTATCAAGTATATCTATACCATTATATATTGTTTTTATATTATAAAAATGTAATATTGAATTTGAAACATTTAAAATTGAATTACTATAATCTGGTTTTTTCATATATTTCCTCTATTAATTTATTATACTATACATATTTTATATTGCCAAAACATTTATAAATAACAAAATTATCTTTTCATTTTTCTTAATATTTCTTTATGCTCATCTAAAACTCTAAATGATTCAATCATTTTTTGAATAGCTTTATTATGTGTCCATTTATCTAAAGAATTATTTTTTAAATAAACAAAACATTTATCTGGATATTTCGCCATAATTGTTGCAAAAGCCCAAGCAACCCCCATCTTGCAATAATATCCTGGATTTTTTAATCTATCTAGCCAAATAATAACTTCATCAATATATTCATCATTCAAATAGTGTGAAAGCATCATTACTGCTACAAATCTTTGTTCAAATTCTCTTTCTGATTTTGCATATTTTATTAAAAAATTCCAGTATTCTTTCTGATGTTTTTTTGCTATTTTAAGCGATTGACATATTGTATCATTAGCACTCCAATCATGAATTAATGGTACAAATAAATTTGTATAGTAAATTGATTCATTTATGTCTTTTATCTTTCCAATTACAAATGCTTGAATAATTTCTAGTTCAAAAGGTATAAAATCATTATTATCTAAAAACTGCTTATAATCTTTTTTAAAAATATAATCAGCAATTTTTCTTAGATATGGAACTCTAATTCCGTAATAATTATCAGTAATTGGCTCATTTCTATATTTTGAACCTTCAATTTCTGATATTTTTAATAACTCGTTTTTAATTTCATCTAAAATCATATTTGTCCCCCAAACTATTTATAATCACTAGTAAATTATAACATATAAAAAATCTATTAACAATTTGAAAAAGTCTTAAATCATTGATTTAAGACTTTACTTATTATATTTTACCAAGCCCTTCTCCCATGCTAATTAATAAAGTATTAGTTGTATCAGTTCCACTTTCCCAAAACATCATTCCTCCTAATTTCTTATTAAGAATATAAGAACACTTTGCTTTAATTGATCTTGGATTATCATATGAAATAAATTCTGTTCCATCATTTTTTAAAATATATGGAACATTTGCTACATCATCAAAATATTCAGTGTAATTACTATCAGTATAATAATTACTTACTATACTATGATAATAAACTGACCCTGCCGATACCCAGCCAGACCATGTAGTATTAGCTGAATCGTAAGTTCTAGTTTGTTTCATTCCATAAAATGCAGCACCAACAATAATTTTTTCATAAGGTATATCAAAAGTAGAATAAATTGCAACACTCTCTTCAATTGAACAACTAACTAAAGTTTTACCAACACTATTTTCACTATTAGCAAAACTAGAACTAGGATATAAAGCGTTTTGGTAATAGCCATTATTTGAAACCATTCCATAAGTCATCATATTAATAAAATCTAAATAATTAACTGAATCTCTTAAATTATATCTTGGAGGTTGCCACATACCTCCACCAACAGCAGCAGTAACTAAATGATTAGAATTATTAGCTTTTACTTTCTCGTTAATCGTTTTAGCTAAAGCAACAAAACTTTCTGATTCACCACTTGTTGGAGTTTCCCAATCTATATCAACGCCATCAAAACCATATTGATTTATCATATTAACTATATTATTAGCAAAAGTATTAACCAAAGTAGGGCTTGCAGCTATTGTTGACCAAGAAGATTCTGGAGCAATAGACATAACTACCCACACACCGTTTTGCTTTGCTTTGGGAATAATATATCTACTTACATTATTTAAATAAGTTGTTCCAGATAAAGTACCACTACTACTTGCTTTAATAAAAGCACAATTTATAATATCTAATATTTCAAAATAATCATCAGTTACATTTGCATATTGTCTATAAATATAACTTGAAGCAATGCCTGTTTTTAATTCTTTATAACCATCAGCAATAACATCAAAAACAATTGTATAAATAGAGTTTTCATCTTCTAAATTGGCAGTCAAACTAAGATTTGTTTTAATATATGGACGAAAATATTGCCCAGAAGATGAAACCACTTGACTATTACTACTAGTCCAAACAATATCAATACCTTTATAATTAATAGGTAAAACAATATCATATTCAATATCATTGCTAAATTTATCTAACATATAATCTTCAAACTCAAAAATCAATGATTCATCTACTTCCCATTTTGCATACAAAATGATATCTTCATCCGTCATTTTAGAAAAACTATATACATTAATAAAATCAGCATCAAGATACCAATCAACAAAAATAAATCCTGGTTTTATTGGATTTGTAGGTTTTACAACTACTGTATCATAATTTTGAACAATAGAATCAACAGTACTCCCCCCATTTTCAACAAAGAAAATTGTATATTGATTAATACTAAATTCAGCAATCAAAATAATATCTTCATCAGGCATATTACTTGGTAAATCTTGATCCCAACCAATAAATTCATGTCCCTTTTTAATCGGCAAAGGAGAATTTATCAAGCTTAAATCTTGATTATATTCTATGCTTAATTGTTCTATTAAATTTAAATCATCATTTAAATATATTAAATTATATTTATTAATTTCCCATTTAGCATATAAAGTTATATCTTTTGAAGGTATTGTTGAAAAAACATAACTTTGAGTAAAATCAGAATCTAAATACCACCCTATAAATTTATTTCCTTTTTTAATTGGATCTACTGGTTTTACAACTGATGTTTTATAATCATCAGTAATAGTATCAACAATACTTCCACCATTTTCAACAAAGAAAATTGAATATTGATTAATATCGTATTCAGCAATTAAAACAATATCTTCATCAGGCATATTTTCTGGTAATATTTTATTCCAACCAATAAAATCATATCCCTCTCTATTAGCTATTGGTGCAATTTCACTACTTAATTCCTGATTAAATTCAACAGGAACTTCTTTAAGTAAAGTATTATCATAATCATAATATCTTACAAAATGGCTATTAGTTTCCCATTCTGCTAATACTTCTATATCACTTTTAACATTTGTGAAAATAGTATCCCATCGTTTAAACGTATATCCTATTTTTTCTTCTAATTCAGGAGCAGTTGCACTTTCATTATATAAAACAGTTTCTTCTTTTAGAAGTAAATCTCCATCATAAAATTTTACCTTAAATGAATGTATGTCCCATTTAGCTTTTAAATTAAGACTTAATATTTCTTTATTATCAATAAAATACTTTCTTATCAACTCAATATTCATTAATTCATCATCTAAATACCACCCTAAAAAATCAAAATTGTCTTTTTCTGTCACAGGCAAAGTAAAATCATTATCTAAATCTATTTCAATTAAATCATTCACACTACTTCCCCCATCAGTATCAAAAATAATCGAAACTTTTTTGTTATTACATCCAGTTAAAAATATAATTACAAAAAACAATAGTGTAAATATACTGACACTCTTAATTAATTTCATTCTTATTCTCCTATTTTTACTTGATTATTATACCAAAAAAAAGCCATTTATTCAATGACTCCTTTTTTTCATTTTATAATAATTGTTAACCTTTTTATACCTATTGAATTTCTTAATATAATAGTCTATAAAACACCTAAATTTGGTAATCTAATAAATCTTGGCCCAGAATATCCCAATTTTGAAGTTACTTCTTTACTAATTTTTATATCAGCCAATGCATCAAATAAGTTTCCACTAAATGAAAACCCTGATACAGGAATCACTTTATCTCCATCATGGTAATTTGCTAATCTAACTTCTCCACCGATATAGCTGCTATAAATATCTATTTGTATTCCTGATAAAGAAATTATTTCTAGATATTTCCCAGATAAAATTTCTTCTGTTGAACTTTTACCTGCTTTAACCTTTAAACTTTTTAAATTACCTGTTGGTTTAACACCTAAATATTGAGCAAATCTATTATCACCAAAATATGAATTTAAAATTCCATCCTTAATTACTTCAACTGGTTTTAATAAAACTCCATCATTATCAAATCGATCTGCAGAATTTAGTAAATCAAGTCCAATTGATAACTTCTCACCAGTTCCCTTTTGTACTTCATCTCCAACTTTTTTATCAGTACTTCCATTATAAACACCAGAATAAGAATAATTACCTATTAACGAACCACACAAACTACGAATATCTTCATCTCTAATAATAACATCTACATTGCCACTAAATGGTAATTTAGTAGCTTCATATCTTGCTTTTACATCATCAAGTGCTTGTATTGCATCTTTTTTAATTAATTCTAAATTGGCATTTTGATATCTAAAATATTTATATAATTCAACTTTTTGATTTACATGATCTTCAGGTTTAAATCCATCATAAGAAGGAATTGCTTCAACTTCTAAACTATAAGTATTTTTCTTATAATCAATACCTGTAGAAGTAACTACACGAATTATTGCTTCTTTATAAAAAACTTCTAATGAATTAAATTTTTGATTTGGTTTAGAAACAGAAATAAATGTTTTTGCAACATCATCTAATAATTTATACGGATTATCAGTAATTTTCTTTTGTTTAAAATTATGTTTCTTTCCATCTCCAACTGGCAATTCATATGTTTTATTTTTAACAAAACTTGCTGAATACAATGCATCTTCAATTTTTTTTGATAATTGTTTACTTGTTAGTTTATATGGAACATTAAAACTAGAAGATCCAAGGAAACTAGTAACTCCTTCTTTAAACTCTTTAAAAATAGTTACTTGATATTCAATTACTTTTGTTTCTCTTGCAGTTTCTAATTTCTGCAAAACATAGTAAGCTTCATTAGTATTATTTTCAATTTCTGTAATTTTAAAATTATCAACATCAGAACTAGCTAAAGCTTTAATTAATTGCTTAATCATCCTATTTTCACCTCTGCTTTCAAGCATGGACCGCCATCACTTACACGTACCCATTCTTTATAACCTTTTCCACATTGTCCAGAACCACTAATTACCATATCTTTAGATATTCCACTAATAGACATTAATAAATCTATTACATATCCACTCATTACTACTGGTGACACAATTTTACCAGTAAACTTACCGTTTTTAATTTCTCTACCAACATGAGCAGAACATTGAATCCCCCAATTCTTCGGATCTTCCATGCCATTACTAGTTTGACTAATATAATATCCATAATCAACACTTTTAATTAACTCTTTTAAAGTTGATTCTCCAGCTTCAAAGAAAGTATTAGTCATTCTTGAATAAGACTTATGATTAAATGCTTGTCTTCTTCCATTTCCAGTTGGCTTTGTACCAAGTTGCAAAGCACTAGTAACATCAGAAATACCTCTTTTTAAAATACCATTTTCAATAATTAATGTATCTTGAGCTAATACGCCATCATCATCAAAAAAATAACTTGCTACACTATTAAAAGCTGCAGCTCCGTCATGCATATTAACTAATTTTGAAGCAACAGGTTTATTAATATATTCTTGAGCAATAGCTCTATCTTTTACAAATTGGTCCATTTCTACTCCATGACCAAATGCTTCATGAGCAATTAATCCAGTAATAGATGGATCAGTAACAATTGTATAAACGCCCGGTTTAATAAGTTCAGCATTAAGTAACTCAATTGCAAGCTTTCTTACTTCAACGATTTTCTTCGGCATTTTTTTCATAACATAAGCAAGTGAGTTAGTATCAACTCCATCATATGCATATTTCATATTACTTCCTTCACCAACTAAAACCATCGCACCGCCATTTGAATAATTGTAATACTGCTCTAAATCTTTATTTTTTGATAAAAATAATTTTGAAACTTCTTGAACTGAAACCATAACATTTACATTAATTACTTTTTCTGCTCTTAAATTTTCATTTACAAGTTCTTGTAATAAAGAAATTATCTCTTCTGTTTGATATTTCTTACCAACATTTTTACGAACAAATGACTTTGTTATTTCTTCTTCATTAATAACTCCAATTTGTATTTGTTTATTTGTTGTTTTATTATTTACTAATTTACCAACTTCTTCAATAATCTTATCAATATCTTTACGATCTATTTTATTAGTAGCATATTCAAAATACATTCCTTTATCATATACTTTAATAACAAAACCACATTCTGCAGATCTACCATCACCAACTGATGTTGATGAACGATTAACTGTATATAATTTCCCAAAAACATCAGTTGCTAAAATACTGACATATTCATATTGTTCTAAAAGTTTATCTAGCAATTCTTTTAAAAGCGGTTTTTTCTTTTTTAAATATTTTGAAAATTTATTTTCCATTATTTATCCTCCAACTCTCTATATTATAGTCCTAAATGATTAGCATTTAAAGGTTTTTATTTATCTATATAAAAATACATTTTATAAATATTAATTATTTGTTAAATAGAATTCATCATAAAGCACTTTAATTGTTTTTTCATAATCCTTAAC
>Ga0172378_10000583_pt1 | contig 32234 bp, 26 predicted proteins | sample GrowelOW332metaG_FD_119755 | JGI IMG/M metagenome (GOLD analysis project Ga0172378, IMG submission 119755) | Groundwater microbial communities from an aquifer near a municipal landfill in Southern Ontario, Canada - Pumphouse #3_1 metaG | ecosystem: Environmental > Aquatic > Deep subsurface >...
ATCATGTCTTTAGGGTCTCTTTCTTTGTTAATAAAAGGGTTAAAATCTAGCTAGTAAACATATTTCCTCTTCTTTTTCCCTTCCAGACGATGTTTTCCGCTCATGGATGCGTACTTTAGCTTATGTGCGAAATTTATGCGCACATCATGCACGTGTATGGAATAGACATCTAGTTATTGAGCCTAAATACTTTAAAAATGGTTCAGATTGGGGCAATTTAAATACTAGGCGAATTTTTTACGTTTTATTGATGATAAAATATCTTTTAACAGAAAAAGATGCAGGTGATAATATAACTAAAAAGTTTTTCGAAGAATGGAGGAAAAAGATTATTCCCTTGATTAAAGATAGTTTTCCCATGGAAGAAATAAGATTAAGAGACATGGGGTTTCCAGAAAATTGGGAAAGTCTTTTTTAACACAATAAAAGTTACACTCTATCTTAACCGGACACAAAACCGGACACAAAATAAAAGTTATAGCTTAATAATGTAGTATTGATAAGGCTTTGTGAGATTCGTTCTATCCCCACCCTCTCCGCCAGAAAATTATAAGAGAACTCCTGTTTAGACGGGGTTCTCTTTTTTTTAACTTGACGGATATGTGGAAAAGTGGTAATCTTCCCTATCATGAAGAAAACAAAGAAAATTCAAGAAATGCTTACAAGCTGTTTCTTTTATTATTGGTTTAGCGTGGGTCCCTCTCCGGGGGTCGACGCTTAATTGCGTTGATCTTTTAGGGCAGGGCCCCTTTCTTACAAAGAGAGGGGCCCTGTTTTTTTATACTTTTAGAGCGAGAAAAGAGGGTAGGTATTGAGCTCACAGCAATACGTTAACTAATTTACTTGATGAGGACGGTGAAAAGGATGAAAAAGGATGCCCAAGGGGGTTCTATCATCTCTCAACTTTTAGATATTACGCAGGTTAAATGGTTTAGTCGTTGGCTCATGATCGGTTTTATTTGTCAGTCTGTTCTTATTGGTGGCGGTTATGCCACAGGACGAGAACTGGTTGAATTCTTTATGATGAATGGCCTTAAGCAGGGACTATATGGAATGGCTGTTTCCACAGTTTGTTTTGCCCTCGTAGGTATCCTGACCTTTGATTATGCACGAAAGTTCAGACTTTACAATTACCGAAGCTTCTTTCAGAGCCTCTTCCCGGGTGCGACCTGGCTTGTTTTTGAGGTAGGCTATATCTTTCTTGTTGTTCTGGTTGGAGGAATTCTTTCTTCTGCAGCTGGTACCATTCTTCAGCAATGGTTTGGTGTTTCTTACTGGGTTGGAGTCTCCGTTCTTCTTGTAGGAACCTCCCTTCTGCTTTTTGCCGGAGGAAAAGTTATTTCCACCATTCTTTCATACTGGTCTTTCTTCCTTTACGCTGTTATGTTCATTTTCCTCTATTCTACTGTTCGTCATTTTGGTATGGACGGAGTGTTCGGCAGCTTAACGAGAGATCACGGAGTAGCTGCAAACTCGAATTGGATTATGGGAGGAATAAAGTATACCCTTTACAATATGGTGTCATTTGTTCTTGTTCTTTATGCATTAAAAGATACAATTAAAACAAGACGAGACGCAGTAATTAATGGCATTGTCGCCTCTATACTCATGATGATCCCCGCTGTTGTAGAGTACTTGGCTATGGCTCCTACCTATCCATCCGTTTTGCAGGAATCGGTTCCCGTTTTCGGCATCCTTAAAAATGATCTTGGCGGAGGGGTATTACTTTCTGCTTATGTATTGATGCTTTTCGGAACAAGTATTGAAACCATAACAGGTTTTGTCCATGGACTTAATGAACGAATCAATTCTGTCTACCAGGAAAAAGGACGAGAGATGTCTCATCGTATGAGAGGCGTAGTCGGGTTCGTTATATTGATTGTTTGTTTCATTTGTGCAAAAGCAGGGCTCGTTGCACTTATCGCTCGCGGCTATTCCATTATGGCATGGTATTTCCTCGTGGTTATGGTTTTGCCCTTGGCCACAGTTGGACTTATACGTTTGCGTGGAAAAGAGTTGCCATCTGTTTCTGAAAATATAGAGGAGGCGAAGATCCATGTGGAACCCTAAAGTACGTGCTCATCTTCAAGACTTTGACAGAGAGAGTTATATTCACGAATCACACTGTCCCATAGTTTTGAACTGCAACGGACTTGAATCGACGTTGCCCCATGCTCCTGAAGTTGAGGCTTTTATAAAAAATTATGATTGGGTTTCAAATATGTGGAAAACGGGAGATACCTCATATAAAGCTTTGACTGAAGAAATCTGTAATTACTGGAAAGACTTCGCAGACATTAGTGAAGAACAGATAAAAATAGGCTACGGTTCAATGCAGGTTCTTGAGCGGATTAATAAAGTCTTTCTTGATGAGCATGCAACGGTCTTGGGCTATGTGCCACAGTTCGTGGAATATATTACCGAAGTCAGAGTTTCCGGAGCACGTTTTGAAGGCATTGCCATGAGCCCTGAAGATAACTTTACGTTCCATGCCGATTCCCTTCTTGATGCTCTGAACGAGCGTCATACGTTGCTATATATAGATAATCCCAACAATCCAACGGGCCAGCTTATTCCTCTTGATGAAATTGAGGCGCTTGTTTCCAGAGCTCACGAATTAGGTGTTGTAGTTATCGTAGATGAGGCCTATGGCGATTATGCTCCTAAAGAAGCTTCGGCGGTACAGCTTCTACCTCGCTATGAAAATATTATTGTTACGCGAACGTTGACAAAGGGATTCCATTTTGCAGCAACCAGAATTGGGTATGGCATTTTCAGCGGAAGGCTTGGAGAATTTTATGATAAAGGAAACCTCCCCTTTGCGGTTCCGTCGGTAAGCGCTCTTTTGGCACGTGAGGCTCTTCGCGGGGGCTCTGTTTTAGACACTGTTCGCCAGATGATAAAGAAAGAGAAGGAAAGTCTTATCCCTGAGCTTGAAAAGAGAGGGTTTTCCGTGGCTTCCACCTATACATGTTGTCCCATATCTCTTGTCTCTGTAGAAGATCGAGATGTGGATTTGGCCCACCTTTTGGCAGAGAAGGGGATAGAGGTGCGTTCTGGCAAAGATTACCCTCATTTAGGGAAAAATTATGTCAGAATTGCAACTCCGAAAAAAGCGTCAGATTTCTTTGCTTGCCTGGATCGGTAGTGGGATAAAGCGCAACTCCTTAAGATTAACTTTTGTCTAATGTCGAAATTCTTTTTATTTTACACTTTACAAAATTTTAAAGGTTTGATAACATTCCGAGCCAACAGTAGAAAAAAGTTTATAGAACTTGAGGAGGGACAGACGGTGTGTAACGTAGAGGCTATAGTTGCTCTTATTCTTATACTTGCGCTCATTATTAGATGTCGGTCCTATCCTCGGGCGACAGTTCTGTAACGTATGGGCTGTACAGAGGTCGGGACCTTAAGGTTCCGACCTCTTTTTTTATATCCATATATCCCGGGAAGATATAAGGAGTACTCCGTAGCTCAGATCACACATATCAAAACATGTCTGGAGGAAGCATTCGATGAACTTTTTGCTTGCGTTGTTGCCCATTGCAATAATTGTTGTCGGAATGGCAGGATTTAATTACCCATCAAAGGTTGTTGCGCCGATAAGCTGGATTGTAGCTCTCTTTTTCGGAAATGTTGTTTTTAAAACGCCTCTTATGAATTTGGCGCAGACGAGTTGGAATGGTTTTTTAGACGGAGTTCGTATTGTATGGCTTATATTTGCCGCCTTTACTCTTCTCATCGTTATGGTGGATTCAACGGCTATGGATTCCATAAAACGTGGTCTTTCAAAGGTTACAAGAGATAAAAGACTTATGGTCTTATTTTTAGCTATTCCCTTCGGAACCTTTCTTGAAGGAGCGGCAGGAGCAGGGGCTCCAGCTGCGTTGGCGGCTCCTTTTCTCGTTGGACTTGGTATGAACCCTGTCATTGCTGCGGCAGCCTGTCTTATCGGGAATTCATGTCCTGTAAGCTGGGGTGGAGCTGGTGTAACCACCGTTGTCGGATCTGGTGCGGCCGGCCTTGATTTCGTGCCAGTTTCCGTTATGACTGGTAAAATGATGTCGTTGGGATATATATTGCTCCCAATCCTGATCATTGGTTTTGTTTTTGGGAAAAAGGCTTTTAGAGGCATATGGAAAGACGTACTTGTTATGGGATTTGTTATGGGGAGCATAAACTTTACGATGAGCAACGTCTTTATTCCCGTTACAGAACTCACAAGCCTAATCGGTGGAATGGCAGGAACTTTTGTCTTTGGAGCGTATCTTTGGCTTCGAAAAAATGCTTCAGTTCCACAAGAATATGCGTTCTCTTCTCCAGACAACGATGAAACGTTACAAAATCCTCGTTTTAGTTTTCTTCGGTCTTTGTTGCCATACTTTATCTTAAGTATTTTGCTTGTAGTTGTACGGCTTTCTTTCTCATTAAAAACTCTCGTATCCTTCGGAGGCGGGTACACAGTTTGGGTGGGCTGTGTTGTTTTAACAAGCGCTTTCTTAGCATCTATACTATTGGGATACAGTAAGTTTTTCTTGGCATCTGCTCTTAAAGCTTTTAAGCGGGTAATCCCTGCTCTCATTTCAATGGGCTTGCTTTTGGCCATGGTCAATTGCATGAAACTTTCTGGGCAAATCAGCACTCTTGCTGTGACTTTTGCTACGATTGGCAGTTTGTTCTACCCTGCAGTTGCCGTACTTATCGGTCAAATAGGAAGTTTTGTTACAGGAACAAACCTCGGGTCAAATCTTATGTTTAATCCGTTGCATGTGGAAGCTGCAAAAAATCTTTCCATAAATGTGTTGCCTGTTGTAGCAGCTCAAAACACAGGTGGAGCTATTGGAAACATGATATGCCCAAATAACGTGGTGGCAGTGTGTGCATGTGTGGCTATATTGGGAAGGGAAGGAGAAGTTATGCGAAAAACACTTCTTCCATCTATCTGCTTTCTCTTTTTCTTTGGTTTCTTAGCCATGGTGTACACCTACGTAATTTTTCCTGCATGAGGAGGAGTATCAATGTATTCGTATACCATGAAATACGGAAAGGGGAACATCGATTTTTCTATCCCGCAGAAAAATCTTCTGGGGATTATCGATAGCGAACCAATCGAAAGTATCGGTTCTGAAGAGGAAATCATCGTTCAGGCTCTTGAAAATCCTATTGGATCTCCAAAACTTGGCGAACTCGTAAAACCTGGAGAGACAGTATGTATTATTGTTTCTGACATTACACGGGCTTGGCAGCGAATGTGGGTATATTTGCCCTTTATAGTCAAAGAACTTCGTAATGCAGGCATTCGCGACGAAGACATACTTTTTTTGAGCTCTACGGGAACTCATCGGGAACAAACTCAGGAGGAACACGCTCTTTTACTTGGCGAGGAACTTTCGAAAACGTTCGAGGTTGTCGATCATAAATGTCTAGATCATGACGATATGGTTCATATTGGAACGACTTCCTACGGGACTCCTGTAAAGGTGAATAAAAGGGCTCTAGAATGCGATCATATCATTGTTACTGGTGCCATTATTTATCACTTTATGGCTGGATGGGGAGGCGGTCGAAAAGGAATTTTACCCGGAATTTCTTCTTATGAAACCGTTATGGCCAATCACGCTTTGGCGTTAGATCCTGTTCCTGGTAATGGCCGAAATATGAACAGCAGACCAGGGAATTTTGAAAACAACCTTATGCATCTTGATATGATGGAAGCAGCGGCAATGGTCAAGCCAACGTTTATGTTTAACGTTATTCCTGGTAACGATGGAAAGATAGGTTTCGCCGTGGCCGGAGATTGGGAAAAAGCTTTCTACGAAGGGGCTAAGATTGTAGATAAGAAAGATGGCGTCGTTATTTCAGAATTGGGAGACCTTGTTATAGCGACAGCTGGTGGATATCCCAAAGATATCAACTTTTACCAGACATCGAAAACTATTTTTAATGCCATGGAAGCGGTTCCTCAAGGGGGATCTATTATCGTATTAAGTGCGTGCAATGAAGGATATGGTAACGATGAAGTCCAATTCATGCTCCAGAAGTTTCCAAATACAGCGGAACGAGAAAAGGAAGTTCGTCGAGAATTTACTATTGCCAAATATGTTGGCTACACCATTGGTTATGTTGCTGAAAATTGGGATTTCTATTTGGTTTCAGAAATGTCGCCTACAGAATTTGAAGGTACAGGTATTACTGTGGTTAAAAGCCTTGATGAAGCTCTTAACCAGGTTTATGATAAGCATGGTAATCAACTTAAGACATGGTTTATGCCTCACGGAGCAAATACCCTGCCAAAACTAAAAAAATAAGAACATAAGAGGAGGCTACTGTTCTCATAAAGCCTCCTCTTATTGTATGCATGAAGGAAAGTTTAATCTTTAGTGTATAATAAAAATACAAGGGAAGTAGCAGGGAGGTCTTATAAATGGACTTGAGATCCGTGAATCTGGATTCTCTCGTTGAACAAATAAAAAACTATCTCTCAAATCTTGAAGATCAACCCTTTGAAGTTGTTGAGGCTCAAGATGCGAGTTATTGTATTCGTATAACTCCAGATATGTTGAAAGTCTACCTCGATTTATATCCCCCTTTAGGGAGTGGTTTACCTCTGAATCCCGAGGATGTTGTTAATGCATTACAGCAAGAAGGGATCCCGATTAATTCATACGATATGATTTATGAGCGTATAAAAAAATGCAACGAATCTGATATATGTTATGAAAACGACCTTCTCATTGCGGAAGGAACCCCTCCAACACCACCAACTCCAGGTAAGATAGAATTCCTTAAACCTATAGAAAGAGTACGACGCTACGATGAAGATGATCCTGCTGCGATAGATTGGAAAAAGCTCTGGGAGCTCCCAACTGTTGATGAAGGTGAGGAATTTGCACTAATTTCTCCTCCACATAGCGGAACTCACGGTATTGATATATATGGAAGAGAAATTCCACCAGAACCAGTAGAAGTGCTTCGATATTCCCTTCTTGATGGAGTGAGGGGAGAGATTGATGATAGCGGTATAATTCATGTTTTCGCTACTCGAAGTGGGCAACCATTCTTTGATGGTGTTAATTTTGATGTTCTACCTATTTTGAATATACCTGGGAATGTGGATTTGCAGACTGGCGATATTGATTTTAAAGGGTCAATTGTAATACAGGGAATCATTAATGAGGGATTTAGTGTCCGTTGTTCAGGGGATCTTGTGATCTGTAACGGAATTTATAACGGACGTATTAATTCACTTGGACAGTGTATTGTCAGGAATGGAATTGTAGGTGAGAATTGCGTCGTTCGTGCTTAAGGTATAGTTCAGGCTGGCTATGTTGAGTATGCGACTGTTATTTCTGCGGAAGATATAGAAATTGCAGGTTATTCTCTTTTTTCGACTCTTAAAGCAAAGAATAAAATCATAGTAAAGGGTAAACGTTATCGTGGAATAATAGGAGGTACTGCCCACGCAGGGAGTGGCATAGATACAATTTCCGTGGGGTCTGTTATGGAGCCATATACCTATCTTCAGGTGGGAGTAGATCCTATTCTGGTAGAAGAACGAGAACGGAAAGATAAAAAGATAGAGGAGCTTTTATGGTTTAGAAATAGAATTGAACAGGCAATTTTATCTTTTACGTCGAATGATACCTCATTTGATATAGAAAATTTGTCTGAAAAAGAACGTCAAAAGCTTTTCATGCTCATACGGCAGATGAAAAGACTAGAGGAAACAGCAGAACAATTAAAAGTTTCAGTAGCAGAAATAAGTAAGGTCCTGGATAGCGAAAGGCAACATAATCCGCGTATCAAAGTTAGAAATGTAATTTACCCCAATGCAACAATTGGTATTTGGGAATCAGTTTTTAAAATCCAAAAAATAGATTCTTACTGTTCATTCTTTTATAACCGCCAACGTCGGGAAGTTGTTCGGGGAAGTTACTAATATAAAGGATGCAACTTCAAATAATGAATCAAAAAGGAGGGCAAAAGCCCTCCTTTTATATATCATCTCTCCATAGAGGCATAGTAGAACATCGAGGTCCGCCGCCGCCTTTCACAAGCTCGTCAGCTTCTACTGCGACTACATCAATGCCGCCTTTTTCCAATGCCTTTATAGTGGCGATATTGCGATCCCAGATACAGACCTTTCCGGGTTCAAGATTGAAAGTATTTCCGCCTGAGCCGGCGCGTTGTTCTGCAAAAGCAACGGCTTCACTTTCATCTCCGCCTACTTTAATAATGCGTATTCCATCAAGATTCAACACTTTTTTAATAGCTCCGAAAAGTGAACTTTCACGTTTGACTCGAAGATGTCCCTGCTTTCCTCGAGTTATGTGAAGCACTGTAATTTTCTTTTCTATATATGGGAAGAAAAGAAACGCGTCATGATCTATCATATTTAAGAACATATCAACATGAACAGAAAGACCGATAGAATCGGTGGAGCTTAATCTCGGATTTTCAAACATGAGAGCAAGCACATCTGTTATTTCTCCATCAGCCATTGTCCGCTGGGCAATTTTTTCTATAGAAGCAGGATGTGTTCTTTCGTTAATGCCGATAATAAAGACATTACGGCTGTAACAGTGCACGTTTCCTCCTTCTACAGGTGTTGTATCGTCGGGGCTTTCTCCATACCATGTCTTAAAACTCAAATTTTTAAAATCAGAGTGATTTTTGAAGATAGCCTGAATACAATATGGTTCTTTGATACGGTCTCGGTTAAACATATTCCCATACACTATTCCATTTCCTAATATGGCAGCAGGATCTCGGGAATAGAGCACGTTTGACATCGGGAAAAGACACCACTCATTTTTATTATCTACCAGGTCAACAAGAGAAACTTCTCCTGTGGCTTTGTTGAGCTCTTCCTTTGTCATCCCAAAAAAAAGTTGGTCTACAAGTTTGGAAGCAGAGAGATCTAGAAGGTATTCTTCGAGTACCTCCATTGTTTGTGTCGTAATAAACTGGTGTTCCGTTTGTACTATTTGAGATACAAGGTCTTTTTTTACTGTTGATATAGAGAGTACTTTGCGTAAAAGATCTTCAAAAAGGTATACCTTTGCTCCAAAGCTTTCTACAGCAGCTACCCATTTCTTGTGTTCTTCTGCCGCTTTGTGCGGGCTTGGTACAGAGTCCCATGCAAGGGAACCAATGTTAAGAGGAGTGCATCTTTCAATGCCTTTCCCGGGGGGTTGCATAATAACTGCGCGTAGCTTACCAATTTCTGAGTTGACCTGAATTTTCATTCCTGTTATCTCCGTCCCTTTCTAAATGCAGTCAAAATTGGTGTAAAAATTGATCATGAGAAAGACTACCATTCTTTGTTTTTTTCGGCAATCAGAAAATGAAGCAATTTTATTTATCTTCATACCGTGGTATCCTTTTAATTTAATTCTATTCCCAAAAGAGGAGGAGGTAATATCTTATGAATCAAGAGCAGCTGAAGAAAGAAGTATGTAAAGCTATCGATAAAAGGTCAGAAGAAGTTGTTCGCATAGCTCAAGAAATTCTCAATAATCCTGAGTTGGGTTTTAAAGAGAAGCATACGGCCTCTATTGTAACTCACTTTTTTAATTCGCTGAAACTTCCGGTCAAAAGTAATGTCGCTCAGACGGGAGTTATTGCGTCATTAGAAGGAAAGGAAAAGGGACCGAATGTCGCTCTTATGGGAGAGCTCGATGCTGTCTCTACATATGGAAGTCCTTACGCCAACCCTGATACGGGCGCTGCTCATACCTGCGGACATCACTTGCAGGTAGCCATTATGCTTGCTGTTGCAGCTGCCTTTGTCGATGCTAATATCCAAAATTCTATAGCAGGAACGCTTACGTTTATGGGGGTTCCTGCAGAGGAGTATGTGGAGCTTGATTGGCGTCTCTCTCAGGTGAAAGAGGGAAAACTCCATTTCCTTGGTGGAAAGCAAGAAATGGTCTATCAAGGAATTTTTGATGACGTCCAAATGGCAATTATCACTCATGCTCTTGGAAATATGCCAGAAGCAGCGTTAGGCGTATGTAACGGATCGAACGGTTTTGTAGGAAAAACGATTCACTATATAGGGAAAGCGGCACATGCTGCGGCAACTCCCCATGAAGGAATCAACGCTCTTAATGCAGCCATGTTGGGATTAATGGGGGTACATGCTCTACGTGAAACATTCCGTGACGAGGATCATATCAGAGTACATCCCATCATTACCAAAGGTGGCGATACTGTAAACAATGTTCCTGCAGATGTTCGTCTTGAAGCTTATGTTCGAGGAAGAACTCCTGAGAGTATTGAAGACGCTCACAAAAAAGTAGACAGAGCCCTTCGAGCTGGAGGTGACGCCGTTGGCGCAAAAACAGAAATTCAGACCATCCCGGGATATCTTCCACTATCCTGTTCTTCCGAAATGAACGATATCTTTTTAGATAATTCGAGGCAGCTGATCTCGTCAGACAAGGTTTCTAATATAGGAGACTTTGCAGCATCTACTGATATGGGAGATATTTCTCAACTTATACCTTCCATACATGCCTTTATGGGAGGAGTAGACGGCACTCTCCATACGCCAGACTACAGAGTTGCCGATTATAACGCTGCCGTAATACTTCCTGCCAAAGCCGTTGCCATGACGATCATCGATTTAATGACAAATGGGGCGGAAAAAGCGGAGGGCATAATAGAACGTTTCAAGCCTTCTTTTACTATTGAAGAGTATATAAAACAACAAGAATCCTATTGGAATTGTCAATAAAGAATTAATTTTACTTTTTAAGGAGAAAACGTCACCATGAGAAACGTCAAAAATTACATTATCGCAATAATCCTCATTGTCATTGCTGAACGTATGGGCATAAAAGTATTACAGTTTGGCCCAGGGAAAGTAGTTCTTCTCCCAATGTTATATGCACTTGTTTTAGGTGGGCTCCTTGGGCCTAAGTTTTTTAAAACTCTTAACAACAAAGATATGAACGATGCAACGCCTTTTATTAGCTGGGGGCTTATGATTCTCATGGCTGAGTATGGTACTTTTGTGGGGCCAAGCATTCCTAAAATTATTCAGGCTGGTCCCGCTCTGCTTTTACAGGAGTTAGGTAATTTAGGAACAGTGTTATTTGCTGTTCCCATTGCAGTGCTCTTAGGTTTGAAAAGAGAAACAATAGGCGCTTCGCACTCTATAGCGAGAGAAGGAAACCTTGCCCTTATCGCTGATGTTTATGGCATGGATGGTCCTGAAGGTAGGGGTGTCATGGGCGTATATCTTACAGGAACATTACTTGGAACCATAATATTCAGTCTCATGGCCTCTCTTTCTATTGCCTTTCTTCCTCTTCATCCCAAAGCTTTAGCTATGGCTTCTGGAGTAGGTAGCAGCAGTATGATGGCCGCTGCGTCTGGAACGCTCAAAGCGATATTCCCTAACATGGGAGACGAACTTCTCGCTCTTGGCGCTACCAGCAATATGTTGACAAGCCTTGATGGAATGTATATTTCACTCTTCGTTGCATTGCCCTTTGCAGAGTGGCTCTATAGAAAGATGTACTACGTTCGTTACGGGGTGTTGCTCGAAAAAAAGCACATATTGACGTCTACTAACGATAGTGAAAACGGGGCATCTTCTAAAAAAGGACTGAAAGGATTAGGCAAAGAACTCGCAGTTGCATTCCCTGGTTTGCTCATTATGGGGTGTATGGCTCTTATAGGAAATAGAGTAGGCTTTTCTCATTCAATTATCACGGCATTCCCTGGAATGTTGATTTTTGTCTTTATTGCTATGGCAGGTATTATCGTTGCTCGCCTTATTCCCGGGAAAATTCCTAGTGTAGCCTTCATGGTGCTCATTGGTTGCATCTTGACGATTCCTGGAGTTCCTACCGCTGATTTTATCTTCAACTTCACCAAACATGTTAACTTTCTTTCGATGACAACGCCAATTCTTGCTTTTATGGGACTCGCTGTTGGCAAAGATCTGGATTCCTTTAAGAAGACTGGTTGGAGATTAGTTGTCGTCAGTGTTTTTGTGTTTATGGGAACATACTTTGGCTCAGCCATGATCGCTCATATTATTTTAAAGGTGATAGGACAAATTTAATAAGTATACATCATTGCAATTTTCTGTATATTTGGTCTATAATGTATCTGTACAACGAAAGGGGGAGTGATGTATGAAAAAAGCTTTGGTAGCGATTGACCAGAGTCAAAATAGTCAGTTTCTTATTAGTTACGCCTTTCGTTTTGCAGAGAAAAATAGTATAGAGCGCTTGGATTTTATTCATGTTGTAACTCGGATCGATCTTTCTATTCCAGGTTATGTAGACTATCCGCCCCACTATAATGAGGAATCTATTCGTCAGTCATTCCTCAATATGATTGAGAAAGGGATGAGAGAGTCTGGAGTTACAGCTACGCCCTTTGAGTTCGTATTATCGACGGGGACACCTTATGAAGAAATCATCAAGATGGCCGAGAAAAACAGATATGAGCTAATTCTTATTGGACATCGTGGACTTAGTAATCTTGAACGTTTCTTTATCGGTAGCGTTGCGGCTAAAGTTGTTCGCCATGCCCCATGCACAGTTCTCGTGCATCTGCCGAGAGAAACGGAGGAAGCTGCACAAACATGATTATTCGATCGAGCCAGATAGAAGATCTTGAAAGCCACCCCCTTTTTGGGGTTCTTGACGGGGTATCGAGTCGCTCTATTAACCCAGATGATTTTTATGAAGAGAGTGCTTTTCACGAAATTAACTGGGTTGAAATGGAACCGCGGTCTCTCATTCCAGAACATGAGCATGAGGGATGCGAAGAAATAAAAATAATAGTCTATGGCATAGGAATATATTCGGAAGACAAACAAAAAGAGCGCGTTGGCGCTGGGGATGTAATCCTAACGGAAAAAGGCTTAAAACATTCCCTTGAAAATATAGGGAATTACCCGTTGGTTTATATAGCTATTTCTTCGAAGTGTATGAAGTGAGCACCCCCTCCATTCAGCTTGGGCAGTCGGCGGCAGGGCCGAACTGCCCTTTTTTTATGAAAAAGGACTAGCCAAAAATAGAAGAAGTTGTTATAATACCGAGCGTTGCAGGTAAGGAGAAGTGGCCGAGTGGTCGAAGGCGGGCGCTTGGAGAGCGTCTGAACCGCGAGGTTCCGTGAGTTCGAATCTCACCTTCTCCGCCATGAATATTTAAGCTGCCCTTTGGGGCAGCTTTTTTTGTGCCCTTTTACTTTTGGGGTGTAGTTTATGTGTTGACGATGACTTTGACACTGACGATGCCAATAGTAAGGTTGCCCCTTTGTATGTATTCAGATAAATAGAATAATTTTCTGCCTACATTTACTTCCAAAAATGTACTAAAATATACTAGAGTTGCTTAATTTTAACGAACGTACCCATCTATGGATAATGAACGGACTTTGGGAGGTAATGTGAAATGTATCAGGTAGGAGATTTAATTTTTTATGGCAACACAGGAGTATGTGAAGTTAAGGGTATTACAACACGAGATGCAGGAAAAGCAAACGATAAAGAACTCTATTATGTCTTAGAACCCGTGTATCAGAACTGTAAAATATTTATTCCTGTTAATACAACTGAAGTATTTATGCGTCCTGTTATTTCTAAAGACGAAGCTAAACAGCTTATTGATACGATTCCTACTCTTCAGGTAGAAACATATGAAGACTATACTTCAAGTCAACTTACAGAATGTTATGAGTCTTTAATTAAAACACACGATTGTGCTGACTTAATAGAATTGACGATGTCTATTTATACGAAGAAGCAGCTTGCTGACCAAAAGAAACATAAATTTGGGGCTATTGACGATAAATTTATGAAACGTGCAGAAGAGCTGCTTTTTGGAGAACTAGCAATAGCTCTTGATATTCCAAAAGAGAAGGTGCCTGAATATATAGCCAAAAGAGTTGGCAGAAAAAATAGAGCTAATAAAAATGAATATAATTAATTTTCTCTAGTTTTACCATGCTATTTTATTTTTCCCTGCATTTTTAGCGTCGTAAAGCAGCATGTCTGCTCTGTGAATAAGAGATTGTAACGTATCTTCTTTTTGGAGGAATGTTATTCCTCCACTAATGGAGATGGTTTTATCTTTTTCAGCTATATTCTGTAATATTTTTTCTCTAAATCGCTCTGCTGCCTTTACGGCGTTGCCTAACGGTGTTTCCGGAAAAATAACTAAAAATTCATCGCCTCCATATCTTCCCAAGAGGTCAGTTTCCCTGAATGTTTGTTTCATTGTTTCCGTCGCTTTTATGATTATTCGGTCTCCTTCCTGGTGTCCGAATGTGTCGTTTATATTTTTGAAGCCATCCATGTCAAATATTCCCACAGATAAAGGTGTTTTATAGCGATTAGCTCGTCGTATTTCTTCTTCCAACCTCCTACAAATATGTTTATGGTTAAAAAGATCTGTCATTCCATCTTTAATAGACAGATTTTTGAGTGTCTGAATTTGTTTGTCGATAATTTTCTTATTCATAAAGGTTTTGGTTTTCATTTGATAGGTCAACCTGGAAATGACAAGAGCCAAAACCAACGCAGCGAAAGAATTAAAAATATGATTTCGCGCAATAACGGGGTTATGCTGAAATTTAGGAAGAAAAGTGACGAAAATCCATTGAGCTGCACTAAAGATAGCAATCATATGAGGAAATGGGATATAAAAAAAGGACGCAATGCAGAAAAGAACAATTACATATACTGTAATGGTTCCAGTATAAATTTGATTGGCAAAACTTAGCATTACTGCAAAGGTAAGAAGTCCTAAGAAATAAAAAAATAAGAACCTGGAAGAATATCGAGGTAATTTTTCATTTTTTTTATTATTGAAATAGATTATTACGGGTAGAAAAACAATATAGATAAGAAAAAGAGTCACATACAAAGGGATATAACAAGAGAGACCAGCCTTATAGACATAGCCAAATGCCATGCTTTCAATAAGCAGTCCTAAAAGGCTGAATATAAGAATGTGGTGTATGTTTTGTTGCCAAAGAAAAAAGCGTAGTTCCTCACGATAATCATTTGTTGAATTTTGCCGCAGATTTTTCATTAAGTAATCTCCATTAAAAAGACATTCTAACTCTGTTAATTCCATTTTACACAAAAGATTGTTAATTATAAACGCCTATTTAAGAATTTAATGATTTTTCCCTAAATGTAACAATTTCCTTCAAGTCAGTAGATTCCACCTTGACGAGTATATATAAAACTTTATAATACCTACCGTTGAATATGACTATTAAGTCATATTTTTGGCCTTATAGTCAAAACGACAGGAGGATGTGGATGTCTCAGCTTCAGAAAAAAAAGAAACAGATGTTAAATGACCTTATGCGTGAGACGCTATATAAGTCAGCTCGCACCGTTATAGAGGAATATGGTTGGAAGGGTACAACTATGGAAAGAGTTGCACTTGAGGCAGGAATTGCAAAGGGCACGGTTTATAACTATTTCAAAAATAAAAGAGAATTAATGCGTTTTGTTATGGAGAAGCATGTTGAACCTCTTAACAAAGAGATTGAATTTATTGTAAATCAAAAAATATCTTCTATGGCTAAAACATTAGCTCTCATAATAGAAACAGTAACAGTAGGGATGGTGAGAAACAAAAGAATAATTTCATCAATGATACTTGCTTTCCATGAAGATGTAGATCTACGCCGTGATTTTGATCCTAAGATTCATCCTTTAGAGCAAACGCAATTGGCTATAGTAAAAATTATTGAAAAAGGCATTCAAAATGGAGAGTTTCGTTCCACTATGGATGCTATGTTAGCTGGGGCAATGATACATGCCCTTTTTACAGGTCTTTCGCGTCAAATCGCTTTAGGCTTGATCGATGTTACAGAAGAAAAAATAGCACAGGATGTTACATCATTTGTGCTACGTGGTTTATTAGCTTCGCCTGAAGGAGGAACACTATGAAGATAACAGACTTCTCTTTACGCAGACCTGTTACTGTATTAATAGGAACATTTGCTCTTATCTTTTTCGGTTTATTGGCGATGAAAAACATGGGAATGGAGCGAGTTCCTGACGTTGACTTCCCCCTTGTTGCCGTTTCGACGACAATGCAGGGAGCAAGCCCGACTGTTATGGATAATGACGTAACAGACGTTTTGGAAGAACAGTTAAATACTATTTCAGGAATAGAGAATATCAGGTCAAATACATATGAAGGTCGCTCTATCATTTTAGTCGAGTTTGAGTTGGGGCGAGATATAGATGCGGCGGCGGCAGATGTTCGAGACAAGGTTAATCTGGCTGTTTCCGATTTGCCGGAAGAAGCAGAAACACCCATTGTCCAAAAATTCAATGCTGGTGACAGTCCGATTATTACGTTAGGTATTACAGGGGTAGCTTCGTATAAAGAGCAGTCGCATTTTGCAGACAAAGTAGTGAAAGAGCGTTTGCAGACTATTGATGGTGTTGGTAGTGTCGATACTATAGGACTTCGCGAACGTGAAATACGAGTTTGGCTTGATCCTGCTCTTTTGGAATCACGTAATTTAACAGTTAAAGACGTAAAAGATGCCATAAAAGATAAGCACGTTGAACTTCCTGCTGGGCGTCTCGAATCTGACCGTAGAGAATTGAGCATACGCCTTGAGGGTGAATATGGGTCTGTTGAAGAGCTTGAGCAACTTCCTATAGTTTCACGACACGGGGCTGTTATACGTTTACGAGATGTGGCCAGAGTCGAAGATGGATACGAAGATGTGCGCTCTATAGCGACGTATAACGGGAAACCGGTTATACTTCTTGAAATCCTTAAGCAGCGAGGAGCAAATGAAGTTGCTTTGGCAGATGGTGTGTATAAGGAACTTGATTCCCTCAAAAAACTAGCTCCATCAGATGTCAATATTGAAGTCTTGTCTGATACTTCTTCATTCGTTCGTAAATCTATGGCCGGAGTCGGAAGTGATACTCTTATAGGTATTGGTCTTTGTTCTCTTATAATGCTTTTCTTTTTGCGAACGATGCGGGCAACCTTTGTAACAATTGTAACAATTCCAGTCTGTTTGCTCGGTAGCCTTATTATTCTTAAGGGGCTTGGCGTTACGATTAATAACTTGAGCATGATGGGACTCTCTTTAGCTGTAGGTATGGTCGTTGATGCAACTACAGTTGTTCTTGAAAATATTCATAGGCACCTTGAAAATGGCAAATTACCCATGGAAGCGGCATCACAAGGAACGAGCGAAGTAGGTTTTGCCGTTTTGGCAGGAGCTGCGACGACAATATGCGTTTTTGCCCCTGTCGCATCAATGGGTGGCGTTATTGGTCGTTTCTTTTATGCCTTTGGAATCACAGTTGTTTTAACTATTGCTATTTCACTTGTTCTATCTTTGACATTGACTCCCTTTTTATGTTCAAGAATACTCCGTAAAGATCGTCCTGGAAAAGTAGCTCTTAAAATTGAAGCTTTTCTGGAATGGCTGGAAAATACCTATCGGAAGTGGCTGGGACGTTGTCTGAGACATCGATTTATTGTTTTGGCTGGTGCAGTAGGGATCTTTGTTTTGGGTATCTTTATGGCAGGCTTTCTGGGCACAGGGTTTTTCCCAAATGAAGATAGAGGCGATTTCGCAATCAGGTTTGAGCTTCCAGCCGGAGCATCTCTTGATGAGGGCAAAAGATTTTTAGATGAGCTTGGAGAATCTGTTCGTCTCTATCCTGAAGTTGCATATACCTATGGAACCATAGGTTCAGGAATGGGACAAGAGGTAAACAAAGGAAAACTTAATGTTACATTGGTTCCGAGAAATAAACGCGCTTCGTCTACGGAAGTCATGGGAAAGATGAGAAAACAGTTTTCTACTTATAAAGACGTGGAACTTACATTTGGTACGTGGGGATCTGATATTAGTATTACACTTGTAGGTCAAGATACCGAACAATTAGATGCTGTAGCTCAAAAGATGAAGAAAGATATTGAAAAAGACGGTCGCTTAACAGACGTTTCTACTGACGTTCGACTTGATAGCCCCAGAATTAATGTAGAAATAAACAGAGGGCTGGCAGATGAATTGGATGTAAATGTTCGAGATCTTTCTCAGGAGATACAGGCTTATTTCGGCGGAGTCAAATCTGGTGTTATGAAAGATGGTGGGTATCGCTATGATATCCGTCTGAGAGCAGAGGAAGAATATAGGCGTAACATCCAGGATATTCAGAATATAGCTTTTAAAGATGGAAATGGAAATCTCATAAAAGCGCCAGGTCTTGTTAAAGTTAAAGAGGGGCAAGGTCCTACTCTTGTAAAACGTTATAACAGGCAACGTTCTTTAACAATTACTGCGAATGCAACGGGAATTTCTTCAGGTGAAGGTGTAACTCTCGTAATGGATTCCTTTAAAAAATATGCACCTTCTGATGGCAGTGTTCGTGTTATTCCAACTGGCGTTTCGAAGCATATGAAAGAAAATTTTCAAGAACTTTTCAAAGCTCTTGCTATTGCCATTATTTTGGTTTATATGGTTATGGCAGTACAGTTTGAATCTTTCATCTATCCTTTAATGGTTATGTTTTCATTACCCCTTGCAACGACAGGTGTTTTTGGAATCCTCTTAGTTACAGGCATGGACTTAGATATGATGAGTTTCATGGGAATTATTTTGCTCGTCGGTATTGTCGTAAACAACGCCATTATATTGGTCGATTTTGCTAACCAACGCCGAGCTGCTGGTTATGGTCGATTGGAAGCTATGCAAGAGGCTGGACCTTTACGCCTGAGGCCAATACTTATGACAGCGCTCTCTACATCTATAGCGGCTATTCCCATCGCCTTGGGGCTCAGTGAAGGCGGAGAGATACGACAGCCCATGTCTACAGCTGTTATAGGAGGAATGCTTACATCGACATTCCTGACACTGTTTGTAATTCCGGCAGTCTACGTTATTTTAGGTGATGCCAAAGAGAAAATAGCGCAGATTATTGTACGTTTGACAAAAAAGTCTACGGTGACGAGTATGAGTGGAGGGGAAAAATGAGATATGCAAAAAGAACAGCTTTAGTTTTTATGCTGCTATTGTTAATGGGGCAGATTGGATGGGCAGCCTCTGAGAATAGTATGGTCTTGACATTAGAAAAAGCACTTTCTATAGCGGAAGAGCAAAACTTGGATATCCTCTCAGCTCGCCAGGAACTTATTCGTGCTGGAGGAAAACAGGTAGAGGCAAAAGCCGGAGGACTTCCTTCATTAGATGCTGGGGCTACCTATACACGTAGAGAAAAACCTGATGCTGGTTCGGATGAAGAAAATGTAAATACTGCTTCTTTAACACTAACTCAACCTATATATCAGGGCGGACGGATCACGGCAGCAAAGCGTCAGGCATCCATAGAACAACGGCAAGCTGAGTTTTATTACAAAGAAGTATTTGAACAGGTTGCTTTGAATGTCTACAATCGTTTCTATTCCGTATTGCTTGAGAAGGAAAATGTTAAGACAGCTGAGGATGCACTCCTTTTTGCGGAGAAATATTTAGAGGAAGTCAAAAAGAAGAGAGCCTTGGGCTTAGCGACAGGATTAGAGATTACACGTGCGGAGAAACAGCTGGCTGAAAATAGAACGGGCTTGATCCGTGCAAATAATAATTTGGAAATAGCTAAAATAAATTTGCTTGAATTGCTGAATATACGACCGGAAACATCATATGAAATAGAAGGGGCGCTTTCATACAATCCTATTGAAGGGGATATGGAATCCTCTTTAACGAAAGCTCTTTCGTCTCGTGCCGATTATCAACGAGCAAAACTACAGGTTAATGTTGCCGATCAGCAGATTGAAATAGCGAAAAGTGGCATGAGGCCATCTGTATCAATAAAAGGTACATATCGGTATGATGACCCTGAACAAACTCTTTACAATAGTAAAGATACATGGCAGGCAAGTATCAATGTTGATATTCCTGTTATGGATAGTGGCCTTACGCATGGTAGAGTTGTGCAACAGAAGGCTGTGCGAGAACAAGCTGTTCATGCTGTAAACAAAAAGGAAGAGAGTATTCTTACAGAAGTAAATAGTGTTTATCTTGATTTAGAAACGGCATCGCAGGTTGTGGAAGAGGCTCAGATCAACTTGGAACTCGCAAAAGAGACATTGCGCTTGTCTGAGGTGGGATATAGAGAAGGGGTAGGCATTCAATTAGATGTATTGGATGCACGGGCTTCTTTAACGAATGCTCGTCGAGAGTACTCTTCTGCTGTAAAAGATTATGCCTACGCTATAGTACGTTTACGCAAGGCTGAGGGCATTTTAACTGAAGAACCTGTTCTTCCTTAAAAAGACTAAGGAGTGATTCAATAGTGCGGTCTACAAAAAAAATACTAATTGGCGTTATCGTTATCCTTCTCGGTGCCGGCTTCTTTGTTTTTGGCCCGTTGAGAAATAGACCAGAAGCTTCTCAAGACACTTCCTCCGCACTTTCAACAGCGGCAAAAGTATCTGTGATGTCTGCGAAAAAAACACCTGTCCTTCGTGATGGTTTTGAAGAGAACAGTACAATAGAGGCTATTGAAAGGGTCGTTGTCTATCCAAAAGTTACAGGACGCCTTGAATCTCTCAAGGTAAGCCAGGGTGATTTGGTGCAAGCAGGCCAAACGATAGCTGTTCTTGACCATAGAGACATTGATGCCCAAATTTCTTCGGTAAAAGCAAGTATTATTGTGGCAGAAGCTCAGGTTGCTGAAGCACGGGCGGGGCTTGATAATGCCAAAATAGAGAGAGAACGTTATCAGCGACTTTTAAAGGAAGGCTTCTCGACTCAACAGCAGCTTGATGCTAAAGAGACAGCCTATCTCCAGACAGAGGCCAGATATAAGTTGGCAGAGGCGACTGTTCTCCAAGCGCGTTCAGAGCTAAAAAATCTTGAGGTTAAACTTTCTGAGTATTATATAAAGGCTCCAATATCAGGAACAGTATTAAATGATTACTCCCATACTATTGGAACAATGATGAGCCCTTCTGTTGCTGTTGTCGAAATAGCAGATATGGGCACACTTAAGGCCGTTGTCAGAGTACCGGAGTCACGAGCTTTTGGTCTCTCTTCAGGAATGAAGGGGCTTGTTCGCAGCGATGGCCTTGGCAACAAAGTTTTTGAGGGAACAATAGCTCGGGTAAGCCCCTATGTAAAAGAGGACACGAGAACAGTACAGGTTGAAGTGTTTATAGATAATAATCAAAATGGGGTATCTCTTCGACCTGGAATGTTTGCTCGAGTTTTCTTAATACGACAAGAGGCAAAAGATGCTTTAGTTGTTCCTTCTGATGCTCTGATAGAAGGTGAAGAGGGAGTAGCGTTACGACTTGTTAAAGACGAGCAGTTGCGAATAATTCCTGTAAAGTTGGGAATACGAACTGACTCTACCGTTCAAGTTACGGAAGGTTTGTCTGAAGGAGATTATGTTGTAGTTGCTGGTGGCAAGCTTCTTGAAGACGGCGATAAGGTAGAGTTTTCAGTAAGGGAATAATTCTTCTTAATTTTATATAGACTCTTAATAGCAAAATAACAAAGCTCTCTGGGTAGATTTTCGTAGCTTCCCAGAGAGCTTTGTTGTAGTATTGGGTATCATCTTTTCTGGAGGTTTATTGCGAATAATGAAACGGTTTTCTTCGTTTTTGATACTGTTTGTCTGGGGGATTCTTTTGTGTGTGTCGCCTGTGGCAGAAGGGGCTGTTACTTTAAAGGAAGAAAAAAAGTATGATCCCATAGAAGTTCTGCAAACACTTAATTATTGCACCTATTCACTGAGCAAAATTGTTTCATACAATGATCGTGTTGTTCTCTCGTTTGAGTATGACAATATCATAAATAACTTGAACTTAAATGCTATTCCTGACGAAAATATTGTTAAACTTCTGGCCAAACTTATGGATACGCTTAAAGATGAAATTATTTCTGAACGTAAACGTGAGCGTATAGAGAAGAGCTATCAGAGAAAATTGGAACGTACATTATATAACCTTCTTGCAGGGGTAAAGCTTTCCCCGCAAAGTGTAGTGTCTGCTGCCGTAAGCGCGGTTTCCTCCATGGGCTCTATGTATGTGAATTATCAACGACAGATAGAGGAGTACTTGAGCGAAAATGAAGAAATGATTGAAGCTCTCGGCGATGAAAAGCTCAACTCGATTAATGCGATACGAAAAGATTTGTTAACGGCATCGTGGAATATAGTAAAAAAATATAATATTGATGATCAGTACAGATTGACAGAAAAACAGATCAATGAGTTTGTAGAAAGTGTGAAATCAGGGGGAGAAGAAGTTCAGTATCGAAAATTGGCGCGACTTCTTCGTGACAATGCTGCTTTTCAGTACTTTCCTCCTTTTTGGTATTATTACGCTCTTTCCAACAAAGAAAACGAGACGTTTTTCCTTGATTGCACGGATGAGTTTCTGCAAACACACCGACCTATCTTCAGAAAAGATCCTCTTTGGGCGAGCGTCTTGATGGAACGTCTTCGTCTGCAGAAAAAAACGGACTCCAAGAATAGTGACGATATTCAAAGTGTAAGAGAAGATTTAGAGCAAATAATAAACCAGTCAAACAATTCAGATTGGCAGAATTTCCTTTTTGTCGGGTTAACATATGCCCAAATTGATATGTTGGAAGAAGCCCGCGAAAACTTGCAACGTAATATTGACAACGGATATGAGGTGTCTCTGAATGGTCGACTGCTTGCAGAGCTCTTGCTGGATGGCGGAGATATAAAGGAGTTCAATACAACTCTCAATAAAATGCTCAACGACACTCGAGTTGTGAATAGCGACAAGCTCTATCTTATTGGTCGATGCCGTAACGCAACCTATCTAAATAGATTTAAGAATGAAATTTCAGAAATCCGGCTTATTGCTATGAACGAGGCTGCCGTTACGGAGCTTATGAGTCCTACATATCTTTTAACGATACCTAACAAGTGGCTTATTGAAGACGCTCCTTTTAATGTGAGGATCTTTAACGAAAATATGAATAAATCCCATCATTATGAATCTCTTGATGATCCGGAGCTTATCATAAGCACAAAGAAAAAACGTGTGGCGATTAAATTTCCCGAAGCAGATCATACAATAGCGAGGAAACCTGAGAAGAATATTTCAGTGAATATAAAACACCCATTGATAGATATGACGTTGAATTATGAGTTAGAGAAAAAAGACGTGGGGCGGTCTGCAAAAACATTAATTGAGGCTTTCGTTCCTTTTTATTCCGAAGTTTTGGGCACATATCGTTTAAAAGAGATAGTTTTTATGGATGATAAGTACGTTTTTACTCCTAAGGGAGTAATTGCTGAGAATAAAAATTGATTTTAACCTTTTTTTACGAGAGACCGTTGAAAAACGGTCTCTTTTGTTTTTTCTCTTTTATTTTAAATTGACAAACCATCTAGAAGAATCTATTATTGACGAAGGAAAACCTTCATAAATAAAAAAATTAGTAGTTATTACTTCTCATGTTAACCTTCTTTATCTATATTTTATTCCTGCTTAATTTTCTACGTAATGTTTCGTATCGTTTTATCCTAATTATTTAGTTAAGGGATTTTCTCTGTGAGTTCCGGCCGGACGAGAACAGAGGTAGTTGGAATGTGTATTAAAACACAGAGAGGGGATGGTTTGCGTGCCAGAATATGGGGCGATGATTCCTCGTAGCTACAAAACTGCCCTTAAAAAAGCTGTTAGAGGTGAAGGAATATACCTTTTTGATGAGGATGGAAAAGCCTACATTGATGGGTGTAGTGGAGCATTGCTTTCCAGTGTAGGCCATGGAAACAAAGAGATAGCTGATGCTATATACAAACAGCTTACTTCTCTTGAGTTTGCCCATCCTTCACGGTGGTATAACGAGGCCACTATGGAAGCGGCTAAAGAAGTTGCTTCGTTTGCGCCAGAAGGGCTTAATTATGTTTGGCTTGTCAGTGGCGGCAGCGAAGCTATCGAATCGGCGCTTAAATTGGCAAGACAATATTTCGTCGAACGTGATGGAGAGAGTTCTTCAAAATATGTCATGATTGCTCGTTGGAACTCCTACCATGGAAGTACCATAGGAACTATGGGGTTAGCGGGTAGCATGGCTCGTCGTAGAACTTTTTATCCCTTGTATCAGGATTATCCCAAAATATCTTCACATTATTGTTACCGTTGTCCTTATGGATTGTCATATCCTTCTTGTGATATTCGTTGCGCTCACTCACTAGAACATGAAATCAGAAGAATAGGAGCTCAATATGTTGCCGCTTTTGTGGCAGAACCTATTGTAGGTTCCACTGTTGGTGGACTTCACCCTCCTAAGGAATATTGGCCAATTATTCGCGAAATCTGTTCTAAATACGATGTTTTGCTTATTGCCGATGAAATTATGACTGGAATTGGTCGTACAGGTGCTAATTTCTGCCTGAATCATTGGAACGTTATTCCCGACATGATTTGTTCTGCAAAAGCCTTGTCAGGAGGGTACTCACCAGTAGGAGCTCTTATAGCCAAAGACGAAATTGTTGAGATATTGAAACAGGGAAGCGGTGCTTTTCAACATGGTCATACCTATAACGCCAATCCAGCCACAGCTGCTGCTGTTACTGCAACTCTCCGTTTGATACAGCGAGAGAAGTTGGTAGAAAATGCGCGCATTCAGGGAGATCGATTCTCAAAGAAACTAGAGTCTCTGTATAACATCCCTATCGTTGGAGAAGTAAGAGGAATGGGGCTCATGAGAGGCGTTGAAATTGTTGCAGATCAGAAGACACGCGAGGCCTTCCCATCTTCAGTAAACGCGGCTGGTGTTGCGACCGGAGAGTGTCTGAAACAGGGACTTGTTGTTTATCCAGGGCGGGGACAAATAGATGGAGTAGAGGGAGACCAATTTTTAGTTGCGCCTCCTCTCATAGTGACAGAGAACGAAATAGATGAAATTGTTGTGCGTTTGGAGAAAGGATTGAGGGCAGCAAGCGAAAAATTGTTGTCTGGTTTGTAGGGTAAGAGTCGAGGGCCTAAAGTTAAAGGAGGGTATGTGTATGAATAAGAAATGGATAGCCCTGATAGCTGTTTTAGCTCTTGTAGTATTTGGAAGTGCCGCAACAGCTGTAACATTTATTACTATCGGTTCAGGTGGAGTTGGAGGAACGTATTATCCCCTAGGTGGGGCCATGGCTGAAATATTGACGAAAGCTAACATTGGTATCAAAGCTACATCCCGTTCAACTGCGGCTTCCAAAGAGAACTGCCGCCTTGTTGCTTCTGATAAAGCCCAGATAGGAATGTCTATGGGATCGACTTTATATCAGGCCTATACGGGAACCGAAGCATTCGGGCAAGATGGAAAACTTCCTTTAAGGATTCTTATGCATATGTATCCTGCCCCTCAGCATCTTGTAACAACAACTAAAACAGGGATAAAATCTTTTGAAGACATTAAAGGGAAAAAAGTTTCTCTTGGAGCTCCTGGTGGTGGAGACCAGATTTTAAGCCGAATTATTCTTGAAACTGCTGGAATAGATCCGGACAAAGATTTACAAAAACAACAGTTGACTCAGCCTGAAGGTGTTATGGCACTGAAAGATGGAAATGTTGATGCTGTCTTTTGGAATTTTGCAGCTCCAGGCTCTGCTGTATTAGAGGTTGCTGCTGTTCGCGATATCGTACTCATTCCTCTTCCTGAAGAGCTCGTTAAAAAGGTAGTTGAAACCCATCCATTCCTTTTCCCATATACCATAATCAAAGGAACATACCCCGGCATAGACAAAGACATAATGACTGTAGCAGATGGTAACTTCCTTGTTGTTCATGAGAATATGCCCGAAGAATTGGGGTATAACTTGGTTAGCACAATTATAGGAAATGCCAAAGCTTTCATGGATATTACTCAGCAGGCATCTCACTTTGTACCAGAAGAAGCGAGCGTTGGAATTATTCCATTTACATCTGGTTCAGTGAAATATTTCAAGGAAAAAGGCATAGAGGTGAAATAGGTCTCTTTTACTGCGGGGGAGAGTCTCTCTCTCCCGCCATTTTGAGATGAGACTGGGGAGGGAAACATGATGACAAATCCTTCAATACCGCCGCAGAACATTCAGCCAGTAGATGTAGATGTAAAAAAACGAGAACTTCACGGCTGGCAATATTGGATTGTAGCTGCTCTAGCCCTGTCGGCATCTGTTTTTCACCTCTATACGGCTGTTTTTGGGTTACGTTCAGCTATGTACCAGAGAAGTATCCACTGGCTTTTTATGGGAGCGTTAATGTTCCTTTTATATCCCATATCGAAAAAAAGGCCAAAAAATCGTATTGATTGGTGGGACTGGATTTTTGCAGCACTGCTCATCGTTGGTTGTCTCAACATTATTTTGAATTGGGAAACCATTACTATGCGTGAAGGTGCACCTATTACTTCAGATATTTACTTAGGATCGATGATGATCCTCCTCGTTCTTGATGGAACGAGACGGTCAATGGGACTACCCTTGCCAATTATGGCGACAATTGCGATGATTTATGCCTTTTTAGGCCCCTATTTCCCGGGGATTTTAGCTCATGGAGGCTTTGCCCTCGATGAAATCGCGCCGTTCCAGTATTTACGAACCGATGGTATATTTGGCGTTCCCTTAGGTGTTTCAGCATCATTTATATTTCTTTTCGTTTTGTTTGGAGCTGTTCTTAAAGTGTCGGGAGCTGGACAGTTTTTTATAGATCTTTCGATTGCACTGACTGGTAAAAGCCGCGGAGGTCCAGCAAAAGCGGCAGTGGTTGCCAGCGCTCTCATGGGAACTGTCTCGGGAAGTTCTGTTGCCAACACGGTGACGACAGGAGCTTTTACTATCCCTCTCATGAAAACGGCAGGATATAGCTCAGAATTTGCAGGTGCAGTTGTTGCCGCTTCTTCAACAGGAGGTCAAGTTATGCCGCCTGTCATGGGGGCAGCCGCCTTTATTATGGCTCAATTTCTTGGTATTTCGTATTGGGAAATAGTGGTTGCAGCGGCTATACCAGCGGCACTTTATTTCTTCTCAATTTGGGCCATGGTGCATTTCAGAGCAGGGAAAAAGGGTATAAGGGCGATGACCAATGAAGAGGTTCCTCCTATATGGCCTGTCTTAAGAGAAGGCTGGCATCTATTAATACCTATCATTACTCTCATAGGTTTTTTGGCAACAGGATATTCTGCTGTAAAGGCCGTTTTCTGGTCGATTGTCTGTCTGATTGGAGCCTCATGGTTAGGAGAAAAGAAATATCGTATGACACCGCAACGAATACTTAATGCTCTTATTGACGGAGCTATTGGCGCAGTCGATGTCGCTGCAGCTTGTGCGTGTTCTGGCATTGTCATTGGAGTTATTGGTATAACCGGAGTTGGGCTTGCATTCTCTTCTTTTGTTATGAGCCTTTCTCACGGAATACTTCCCTTGGCACTTCTATTGACAATGATCGGATCAATTATTCTCGGTATGGGAGTTCCTACCACAGCACAATACATCATTACATCAACACTCGCCGCTCCAGCGTTGGCTCAAATGGGGGTTCCCATGATGTCTGCTCATTTATTCTGCCTTTATTTTGGAGTCTTGGCAGATGTAACACCTCCAGTAGCTTTGGCTACATATGCTGCTGCTGGTATAGCACGTTCCAACGCTATGAAAACAGGATTTACGGCCCTTGTCGTTGCTGTGGCAGGATTTATTGTCCCATATATGTTTGTGTATAACAGCTATCTTCTTTTCCAGGGCAGCCTTATAAAAATTATTATTGGCTGTGCAACTGCTTTCCTGGGAATAATAGGGTTGGCAGCAGGTGTTCAGGGGTTCTTTGTTACTCATCTTCCAATTTGGGGAAGAGCTGCGTTGCTTGCGGTTCCTTTCTTGTTAATTCATCCAACCCTAATAGCCAATGTCGTTGCTGTTGCTATCGTTGCGTTTATGTTTATTACTCAGAAACGCAGAGCATCTCGTGTTGTCTCACCTATTTTAGAGAACACGGAACAACAATAAAAGGGAGGTTCGGCATATGCCCAAAAAAACCATTAAACCTGTTATGTCAGCAGAAGAGGCAATTCGCTATGTAAAGCCGGGAGCTTCGCTGATGGTCGGAGGGTTTAATTACGGAGGAGTTCCTTACACCTTAGTGGATGCATTGGCTGCTTCGAAAACAAATGATTTACACTTGATTTCCAATGATACTTTATATGCCAATGATAAATATCCAGAAGGTATTGGACAAGGCCAGCTCGTTGTTAATGGTCAGGTTCGTAAAGTTACAGCTTCTCATATCGGTTTAAATAAAGAGACGCAACGTCTTTTTAATGAGAATAAGTTAGAACTTGAACTTGTTCCTCAAGGGAGCTTTGTTGAACGTATCAGAGCGGGAGGTTTTGGATTAGGAGGCGTATTGACGCCTACCGGAGTAGGAACGTGTTATGAAGAAGACAAACAAGTAATAGAAGTGAATGGTAAACGATACATTCTTGAACTCCCCTTGCGGGCTGATGTTGCTTTTATTCGGGCGTATCGTGCTGATCGTTGGGGGAATTTAACGTATTTTGGAACGAACCGGAATTTTAACCCTGTTATGGCAACGGCAGCAGATATTGTCATAGCAGAAGTTGATTCCATTGTTCGTGAAGGTGAAATTGACCCTAACGATGTTGTTACACCTGGAATTCTGGTAGATATTCTCGTGCTGAAAGGAGATGGATACTATGCTTCCAGAACTTGATGAAAAGGTAGTGCGAGAACGAATTGCAAAACGAATAGCCCTTGATTTTGATAATGGCGCCGTTGTCAATCTGGGCATAGGTATTCCTACGCTTGTTTCAGATTTCATCCCTCATAGTGTCAGGGTAATCATGCAGACAGAAAATGGAGTTGTTGGTGCAGGCCCAGCGCCAGAGGAACACGATCTTCGCTTTATAGGAGCGGGAGGACGAGGGTTAAGCCTTATTCCAGGATCATCAATAGTTTCGAGCGATATGAGTTTTGGTCTCATTCGAGGTGGTCATCTCGACGCCACTGTTTTGGGTGCATTAGAAGTTGATGAAGAAGGCAATTTGGCAAACTGGTGGATTCCGGGAAAACTCATACCAGGGATGGGTGGAGCCATGGATCTCGTATCCGGAGCAAGAGCCGTCTATGTCGCCACAACGCATTTTGATAAGAAAGGACGGTCAAAACTTGTAAAGAAATGTGCTCTTCCTCTTACAGGGGCAGGCGTAGTTTCTACAATTGTGACTGAGTATTGTGTTGTAAGAAAGCGCGACGGGCACATGGTGTTAACAGAGATAGCTCCCAACGTGGATGTTAATGAATTGCTGGAAAAAACAGCTATGAGTTTTGAGGTGAGCAGTGATCTTTGCTTAATGAAAGGCATTGAAGAAGAATGTTGTTGCGAGGAGGCATCGAAATGACAAAGGCTGTTATTCTGAGTGCCTGCCGAACTCCTGGCGGAAAATATGGAGGATCTTTAAAATCTTTTGAAGCTCCTGATCTTGGAGGCGTAGCTATAGCTGAAGCCGTAAAACGATCTGGTGTTAAAACTGATGATATTTCAGAAGTAATTATGGGAAATGGCTGGCAGGCAGGTGTAGGAGCCAATCCCGCTCGTATCGCTATGGTCAAGGGAAAATTACCGCAAGATATTCCGTCATTTACCGTGAATAAACGGTGTGGCTCGGGTTTGCGGACTATCATGCTTATAGCTGACCGTGTCCGTCTTGGAGATATTAATGCTGGAGTGGCAGGGGGAATGGAAAGCGCAACGAATACTCCTTATCTCCTTCCCGATGCACGCTGGGGCCATAGAATGGGGGAAAAGAAGGCTTTAGATGTTTTACATCAGGATGGTTTTGTGTGTCCCGTGGCAGGAGCCCTCATGGGGACACTAACAGAACGCCTGGTTACGGAATATAATATATCGAGACAAGAACAAGATGAATACGCTTTGCAAAGTCATCAAAAGGCAGTTCGAGCTATGGAAGAGGGCTTGTTCGCAGAAGAAACTGTGTCTTTAACCTATCGTGATCGTAAAAAAGGTGAAATCGTTGTAGACCGTGAAGAAATTCCAAGAAAAGATACCTCTCTTGAAGCTCTTGGCCGTCTCCCTGCTATCTTTAAAGAAAATGGAACAATTACCGCAGGAAGCAGCTCAGCTTTATGCGACGCTGGCAGTGCTGTTGTCGTAGCGAATGAAGAGTGGGCCAAGCAACAAGGTCATAAGCCAATAGCGCGAATTTTAGGGTATGCAAATGCGGCTCTTGACGCTGGCTTGTTTGGAATAGCGCCAACTGTTGCCATGCCTAAAGCTCTTGAAATGGCGAATCTAGCCCTTGAAGATATGGATCTTATCGAGATCAATGAAGCATTTGCTGCGCAGGTTATAGCTTGTCATAGAGTTCTTCCCTTTAACATGGAGAAGCTTAATATTCATGGCGGAGCTATAGCATTAGGGCATCCCATAGGAGCTACAGGGGCTAGAATCCTTACTACATTGCTTTACGCACTCAAGACAGCAGACAAAGAACTTGGCATTGCCAGTGCATGCATCGGTGGAGGGCAGGCAGTAGCGATGGTCGTGCAACGACTTTAAAATACTTTACAAAAATTAGCTAGTTATAAAAATAAAAAGACTTCTGCTTTCAAATTGAGGCGGAAGTCTTTTTTGTTGTACCACTCACCTGATATAATGACAATAACCATATTATCCCGAATATTAAAAATTAAATTCCTTATTAATGCTAGGTAAAATTGTTCATGAGTTTTAGATGAAATAGTTGCGCAAAATGTCTGTTTTTATTAAAATAAAATAAATTCTTCCGTTTGAAGGTGGAGGCTCATATGAAGGATGACACGATTTATACCAAGTTAAAAAGCATTCATAACAAAGTACAGGGGTATATCGCATCCAACCTATCAAGCGTTTCTGGTATTCGACATGAAGAAACCCAGAGGCTTAAAGAAGTGCGGGAAAAACTCGAATACATTCAGAAAAATATTTATGAAACTATTGAAGCTTCTGACAAAACGGAGCAGGCTTATAAAAGTGCTCGTCAACGTTTAGTTGATGCTACACGTGATGAAGATGAGAAGTCTCAGCAACAAGCTTATGATCGTGCCGAGCAGCTTATGAAAATGCAGGCCACCTTAGAAGAACGTGAGCGTAGCTTACGTCAACAGCGTGAATACTTAATGAAAGAAGAACGGGAAATCATACAATCCCTTGCACGCAGTGACGAAATGGCCAATAAGTTTCGTTTGGCCCTTGAACTTTTGGAAGACCAAGCTGTAAATGCTATGTTAGGTGCAGATAGCGAGAAAAGCTTTAAAATTCTTGCGGCAGCTTTCAGCTTAGCTGAAAGGGATAGCAGGGCGTTGGCCAGAGATCTTCACGATGGTCCCGCACAGAAGCTTTCAGGAGCAATTATGCTTTATGATTTAGCAGAACGATATATTGAAACTGGGAAAAATCATGAAGCAATAGAAGAGCTTCGCAAAGTAAAGAAACAGATGCAAGAGGCAATGGCGGATATTCGTACCTTCCTTTTCCAGATTTATCCTCAAGGTCTTGAAGAGGGGCTTGATGTAGCCCTTCAAAGATATGCGAAACAGGCAAGTGATCGTTATGGGGTAGAAATATCTTTTCAGGCTTCCGGAGATATTGTGAGTATTCCAATGGCTCTGCGCAGCAATCTCTTTAGAGTCATTCACCAAGCTATGGACAATGCTATACAAAAAGGAGACGCAAAGAACGTCAAGATTGCTCTCAGCGCTGGGACAGATGCTTTTAGTGCCAAAATCAGTGACGATGGCAAAGGCTTTGACGTTGAAGAAGCAAAAGCTGATGCCAGAGAACGAGGATCTTATGGTTTAATGAACATGGAAGAAAGAACGCGTCTTTTTGGAGGAAATATCTCTATCGATAGCTCCCCTGGCAGGGGGACCACCGTCTCAATGAGAGTGCCAATTCCGGAGGATGATTATTAATGGGAAAAATTACTGTAGTCATAGCAGATGATCATAACCTTTTTCGAGAAAGCGTTAGAAAAGTTCTTGATATGGAATCTGATATTGAGGTTATAGGAGAAGCACGAGATGGGCAAGAGACTATAGAAGTTGTTGAGCGTATGTCTCCACAAATTGTTTGTAAGGGGCCATAGTTTGCTTCCTGATAACGTGATAAAGTGAATGGCGGGAATCCCAGTCCGTATGATTGGCTCCCGCCAATTCAAAGATAAATGGGCTC
>Ga0172378_10000584_pt1 | contig 32226 bp, 31 predicted proteins | sample GrowelOW332metaG_FD_119755 | JGI IMG/M metagenome (GOLD analysis project Ga0172378, IMG submission 119755) | Groundwater microbial communities from an aquifer near a municipal landfill in Southern Ontario, Canada - Pumphouse #3_1 metaG | ecosystem: Environmental > Aquatic > Deep subsurface >...
AAGCCGTTCCAAATAGCCTACATACCGATTCTGTAATCTCGTTGACCAGCGGTACGGCAAAAACTCCCAAAACTATGCAGAGAGACGCCAATACCACAAGAGGGAAAATCATCGTTCTGTACACAGGCCCTGGTTTTGCCACCGCTTCCGATCTTGGACGTCCCAGGAACATGAACCCGTACAGTCTTGCATACGAGACCGCCGCCATCATTCCGCATATTCCCAATGCCGCAACGACCAACGGAATCACCAATCTTAGAACGGATTCTGTCGTATCTGCACTGACCAACGTCTTGATCATCAACCATTCACTTATGAAACCATTTAGCGGAGGAATTGCCGCCATCGCGAGAGTGCCTATCAATGCAAACACCGAAATTACGGGCATGACCTTTGCCAGCCCTCCCATCTTCTCTATCGCATGTTCCCCTGTACAGTTCTCCACGGTGCCAACGGTCATCAGCATCAACGATTTGAATAACGAGTGATTTATAGTGTGCAAAATCGCGGCAACGACCATCACAGCAACCAGGGACTCGGAACCTATCTGTGAGAACAGCATCGCGGCGGAGATACACATGACGACAAGAGCCATGTTCTCCATACTGGAATATGCCAGTATCCTTCTCGGTTCCGTTTGGACCAATGATTCCATTGCACCCCAGATCGCTGTGGCAGACGACATCAGAAGCATTAGGACGATCAAAAATATATTGTCAGGCACACCTATCCAGAGAAAAATCCCTTTGACTAGGATCATTATTGCGACATTGGAACATACGGTTGAAAGCAACGTTACCGTATGTATCGGCGCACCTGCATAAAGATCCGGCATCCAAGCATGAAATGGAAGTATTCCCAATTTTGTACCGAATCCGATGAAAAGCAGAAGAATCAGCACTGAGGAAACCATTGATCCCGCAATCGAACTTATGCCGTTCATCTCCGAAAGGACATACGTTCCTGAAATCGACCACATTGCTGCAAAAACCAACATGATCAGGAGTCCGCCCATGTGAGTCATCGTAAAATATCTCCATCTCGATGTTTCATCCGCACCGTAGCACATCAAGAATGTTGTGACGGAGACCAGTTCCCACGCAACCAACAATAATATGACGGAGTCCGCAGACATCGCTAAAATACAGGCTATGAACAACAGATTCGTTAAACATACGTACTTTTCATCATCTGATACCTCAAATCCTACCGAATGGATTACCACCATGAGAAAGACCAAGGAAGAAATCGATATCAGCAGTCTTGTGAACTGGTCAAACATCAGATTATAGGATCCAACAGCGGAAGGTATGACAAATTCGTAAGAAAAATCCCCGATGACAAAATACGTAAGGACTCCTACAATACTGGAGAATGCACAGAGCACAAGACCTATGCCTTTCAGTGTGCCTCCCTTTAAGGGTACCACTGATACGACCATACCCAAAACAGCCGGAAGTACCAATAGAGAAAGATACGACTCAACTGCCAACAACCGTGACACCTGCCCTTACTGCCAATAGGAACGTCTGTACCCTTCTCCTGACCTCATGCACCCGTATGCCTACCTATTCTTAAGCATTTCCAAATGAAGTGGGCATGGACATGGATTTTAATCAAGCAGCGCGTACATGTCTATGGCATGTATCACATTTGAATCGGTGTCGCGAAATGATGTATAGACTCCCATTGGTCCTCTCGTTGGATCACGTACGAATACGACACCTTCGTCTATCAGACGTCTGTGGAGATCGTACGGATTCTCGACACCGATGTACACACCTGTGTCAACGCCTACGGTCTGACTCCTTCTCAGTAAAAAGATGGCTTTCTCCCTCGAAACGACCGCTTCCCTTTCGTTCTCGAGAACGACCTTCATCTTCAGGATGTCCCTGTAAAAACCGATAGACCTCGAAACGTCCTTAACTGGAATCATAACCGCGAAAATATTCTCGGGCAATCCCTCTTCCGTATATGTGAAATTCCCTCCGTGCGGATCTCCCAAAGGCATGAGGTAAACAACGCTTACAAATATTAAACAGATTCCGATAAGCCTTTAACAATGAATAACCTCTACCCACGGGAGGGAATCCTTTATGGCAAAACCGATGATAAACTCTGAAGACTTCAAACTCCAAGAGAGCCTTGGAAAGATAAAACATGTCATCATCGTGATGAGCGGGAAGGGCGGTGTCGGAAAGAGCACGGTCTCATCCAACCTTGCGGTGTCTTTATCGATGAAGGGATATCAAACCGGTCTCATGGATATAGATATCACAGGACCGAACATCCCTAAGATGTTCGGCGTCGAGGGCGAAAAATTGGTCGTAAATCAGGAAAGACTCGTTCCGATCGATGTACCGCCGTCGCTGAAACTCATGTCCATGGCCTTTCTGTTGCCCGATAAGGATTCACCGGTTATGTGGAGAGGACCAGTGAAGATGGGCGCGATCAGACAGTTCATCGAGGACGTTGCATGGGGCGAGCTCGACTATCTTGTAGTGGATATGCCGCCGGGGACCGGCGATGAGGCATTGTCGATAGTACAGCTTATCCCCAAGGCGGACGGCATGGTGATCGTAACGACACCTCAGGATGTTGCGCTTCTCGATTCCAGGAAGTCGATCATGTTCTCAGCTCAGGCGAAGATCCCGATAATCGGTCTCATAGAGAATATGAGTGGTTTCGTATGTCCTCACTGCAAAAAGGTAACTAACATCTTCAAATCGGGTGGCGGTGAGGCTACCGCCAAAGAGATGAACATACAGTTCTTGGGACGTATCCCCATCGAGCCTAAGATCGTTGAGTCCGGAGATTCGGGCATGCCGATCGTCATAGATGATCCGGACTCTGAATCTGCCAAAGCATTCAATACGATCATAGATAAGATCGTCGCCACAGTGGAAGCAACATGAAGATAGGCGTTCTTTCCGAAGGTGATGACCTGTCTGCATACGTGGCAGATGATTTCGGTCATGCGCCTTTCTTCCTTATCGTCGACTACGATACTTTGGATTACGTCACAGTCAAGAATGAATTCATAGAATCGGAAGGTGCTGGGATGAAGGTGGCCGATGCCATCATCGCCCTCGGGGTCGATGCGGTCATTACAGGAGGGATAGGTGCGCACGGGTACGATAAACTCACAGCGGCCGGCATCAAAGTGTCATTCGACGAAGAAGGCACTGTCGGGGAATGTATCGAGAATTTTAAGAGAAGATACGAATTCCAGAAGAAATTCGAGTGATCAGACGCCTCTCCTGTTCCCCCATATGATCTTATGCAGCTGGGGCAGGACCCTTACGTTCAGCCTGCGCTCTATGACCTCTTCGACCAATGGTTCTATATCCATCCCGCCTACAGGACTGAAGACGATGTCGGAAAGCGCGGGATACCTTTCCATTACGTCCACAGCGTACTCCAGATCGCGTCCGTCTGCGATCACAAACTTCAGCTGATCCTTCCTCTTCAGGAGACCTATGTTCGATAACAGCATCCTGTCCGCCATGCCAGATACCGGACATTTGATGTCCATGCTTATGATTATGTATTCTGAGTCCGGCACGTCTGCGACACTGATCGAACCGTTCGTTTCCAGAACGGTTAACTTACGGGCATCGACGAGTCTGCTCAGCAATTCGATACAATCTTTCTGAAGGAGCGGTTCACCGCCGGTAAGACAGACATTGACATCGTCCTTGACAAGATCCATGATCTGATCGATGGACATCTTCTGACCGCCCGTTAGTGCATAATCCGTATCACACCAGGAACAACTGAGATTACAGCCTACGGTCCTTATGAAATACGTCAAAGATCCTATCGTCTTGCCTTCACCCTGGATCGATCTAAAAGCTTCGCAGATTTGCATTGGATCACTCGTATTCTATTTCGTCTTCAAAACCGGCCTCGTGGAACCCTTTCAATCTCAGCTGGCAGGAATCGCATTTTCCGCATGCCTTCTCACCGCCTTCATAGCATGACCATGTCAGATGGAGCGGCGCTTTCAATTTCTTTCCGAGACGCACGATATCTGCTTTGGATGCTTTGAGAATGGGCGTCTCGATCTTTATCGGTCTGCCTTCGACACCCGCTTTGGTACCGACCTTGATCATTTTCTCGTAGGCACTGAAGAATTCGGGACGGCAGTCGGGATACCCTGAATAATCGACCGAATTCGCACCTATGAAAATCCTGTCTGAATCCGTAGACTCGCATAACCCCACTGCCACCGAAAGCATGATTATATTCCTGGCCGGGACGTATGTGATCGGGATGTCTGCACCCATTTTGCTCTCATCACGATTTTCCGGTACATCCAGCTCCTGCCTCGTGAGCGCAGAACGGAACATGCTTAGGTCCAGGTCCACTATCAGGTGTTCGACCCCGTAGTAAGCTGCAACATTTGCGGCAGAGATCAATTCCTTACTGTGCTTCTGACCATACCTGAAACTCAATGCCGTAACATGGTGTCCATCTGCCAATGCCTTTGCGAGTGTGGTGGTGGAATCCAATCCACCCGAAAGAAGGGCTATTGCTCTCGACATTCCTACAGCTCCAATGAATACCAGGCCGTTTGGCCCCTCTCCTCGTCAAGACCTATCGATACATTCCTGATGTTCGAAGGAAATTCTACGTCCTCTATCAGTCTCTCCGTCATCATCTTTGCCATCTCTTCTGCTGTCGTTGTGGGAATGTCGAGGATCACAACATCCTCTCTCGGAAACACATACCTCTTTTCACATGAGACTGCTTCGACCGACGTTTCCGTTACTGTCAGTTTAGTATCGGCAGACTTACCCGGCAGAATAGTTTTATGGTCCAGCTCTGCAACGAAAGTTCTGAGTTCCTTCTTAAGAACGACAAAATCCATAACCATGCCATCCTTTCCTATATCCCCTTCCAATCTAAGACGCAGGATATATGAATGGCCGTGAAGCCTTGAACATTTCTCGTGTCTGGGTATGAAATGACATGCCGAGAAACGTATGCCAGAATGTCCTCCGTCAATTTCTAGAATCATCTGTTTCCTCCGTTAGTCTCATCGCCAAGGCTATCGAATCCTTGTAATCCGTCTTGGCCCTCGATGTATCAACGAATACGATGTTCGTATTTACCAATGGCGCACCCAAGGCCTTGGCCCCTCCCATAAAATGAAGTGTTCTGAAGATCAGATTTCCGGATATACCGTCAGGTGCGATTATCAGATCGGCTTTCTTTACAGCAGATTCGATCAATATCTCCGCATGGTACGCATCGTATCCTTCGCTCAGAAGTTTATCCGTCAGCTCCAATGCATCTCGTATAGTTCGGTCCACGGTTGGATTTCTTCCCATGTCGTCCTTTCTTCCGCCAGACATGACTGCGATTTTTGTTCCCATCCCGAGTTTCTTCATCAGTCTGACGCTTCTTACCGCGAGTTCGTATTTCTGATCCACCGTCCAGCCTTCATCGATACCAACCGGTGTTGCCAATATGAGTTTCTCGCCGACCGGCTCCAGAAGAACGACCCTTTCCAACTCATTGACTCCCAGCCTTTCCTTCAGTATAGGCAGCAAAATCGATGACGACATGTCACCGCGTACCGCGGCATCTATCTTCCCTGTCACAAGATCATCGACCAATTTGTACGGATCGGTGTATACTACGACGTTTCCTTTTGTTCCGGAAACCGTCCTCTTCACTTTTCCCGACTGTCCGTCACATCCTATACCTACGACAACATTTGGAAGAGGACCATTGAGTAATGTCTCCGAAGTATACATGTCAGGTCCCATGCTCTCAGGTTCTTATAACTCTTTTCGAGGTCTAATCGTATCAAATACGTAGTCCTTCCACTCTCTGACTCCTAGGGCCACTTCTGCTTCCGGAGGTGTCAAAATAGGCTTATCGTACCTCGAATAATCATCCATGGCAAGTCTCGGACACGCGGTGTTGATATAGACATCCACACGATACGAAAGAAGATTCTGCGGTGAAAGTTCGTTCATGTACGCTTTGTATGCAACCTTTCCTTTCTCCCTGATCAGAGTCATCAATTCATCGGCAATCGCATCCCGGTTTTGACCTATCTTGCTGCTTACGATCACCAGAAAGGAATGCCCGTTCTTTGAACTTTCAATGGCAGCGAATCTCTTGCGAAGAATCCTGTCTTTTACATCATCGACGGACCTTAACTCCCCTGTGGTCGGATTGAGAACAGAGATCGCCTTTCCGACGCCGAAGGCTGCGGCAAGAGGGTGGAAATCCCCCTCGCCTATGTACAAAAATCCGTCCACTTTGCCTACAACAGCTTCTGCCGAACTGCAATTGCAACCCAAAACCTGGCCTGGGTATAGTACCCTTTTGTCTCCGATGCCCACAAAGACCTCCTTTCCCGACGCTTCCAGTACCTCTTTGGCCTGGGATATGCACTGTATATACTGAACGGTGGCCAGCAATCCGATTTTCGAAGGCAATTCTGAAGCTATCTTCCTCACTGACTCCCTGATATCGACCGAGTAGAGAGCCTCTACGTAAAGAACGTCCTTGTCCTCGCCCTGCGACGGAATCGGTGAATGTCCGAAATGTACCAACGCATCTGCGACATCCTTGTAATCGACGAACAGGTCGCACGCACCGTAACATGGGTCACCCAGGATGATAAAACCCGCTCCTGTCTCCCTGGATAAAGAATCGACAATCTCCGTCGCCTGGAGTTTAAGACCCTCCGGCAACTGGAGTGCAACGGAGGCATAGCCCCCGTCGCGTATCCACGCAGCAATATGTTCGAGTTTAAGATCGAACATGCCTATACAACAAGCTCTTTGCCTTTCTCGACATCGATGTAACAGGGAGTGGGGAACTTCATAGAAGCCTTCCATAACGCGAGCTTCGCCGTACCGAAGGCTGTGGGCGTGCAACTGACCGAAAGAACGATCTGATTACGTTCCATTCTCGCCGCGATACTGACATTCTTCCCGAATGCTGCACGCATCCCACTCGAGACACGGTCCGCACCTGCGCCAGTCGCAAGTTTGTTCTCCCTGAGTACGATATGGGGATACACCCTGACCCTCAGATGATAATTGGCCACACCCGCCTCCTTGGACAGAAGCCTGTTCGCGGCGATACGGCCCGCCTCAAGCGAGGTGTGCCTGATCTGCACACGATTCTTCACCTTCAGGGAGAGGACCACTGGGAAATCTTCCTGAAGGTTTCCCATATCATACTGACTGATTCTGCTGTTAGGGATTCCACCCATGTATTTTTTGCGGGCATAGGCCATCCCTTTGACCTCTCTGTACATAACTGCGGGCTTTCTTACCATTTACGCCACCTGTTGGATAGTTATTTTGCGAAAGCAGACAGTCCCCAGATTGTATTTAAAGACTGTTACTCCACACGGTCGTCACAACCAAGACTTCCCAATCATACATCCGATATAAGGGTTTCCATACCTTTCCTGGAAATTATGTTCGCCGTCCGCAGAAGACGTGCCCTTTTTCATCGCAATGACGTATATGAAATCAGCCAGACCTTTCCCAATCCTAAATATATCTCCGAGACATACATCATAGTATCAGAGGGTATTTGGATGCTCAATTTCACTGTGAACATTATTTCTGAAAATGAGGACAAAAGGGTTCCTGTAGCCATAGCTGGCCAGATCATGGTAGACGTTCAGAGTCTGCTCTCACATATCGGTGAGTGTCTGATGGCAAAGGAATTGATGATCCAAGAGGCTTTGGAACCCCGCCTTCTAAGCAAGTTCACACTATACATCAACTCGACGGGCAGCATCACACTGAATACTTCTTCATATGTGCCAGAAACAAAAGGTTTCGGAAATGTTGTCGATGATGCGGTAATCCTCATGGAAAAGACCCTCGACGCTCTTGGAGCAGGTCTGGGCGGTTATTGGATGGAAGATAATTACGAAGACCCGATATACAGGAGTCAGATCATAATCGATGTTGTCACCCTGTTCGAGCATATCAACTCTTTCGAAGGATTCGTGTTGATGTATGGAATGACCGATGTTCTGAAGAGATTCGGTGAGGTCAACGTAGAGAAGATGGTGAGCTTCCTCCATGATAAGGGGAATGTTACCAACAGCACGGTCATAGGTCTTGTTTCAATGTCCGCATCGAAATCGAGACACGATCGTATGAACCTGATGTTCGGAACGACAAAAGTGAGACTTTCCTTCGCCAATGAGACGATATCGAATCTTGCCGCAGAATATGCGGACAAAGGACCTGTCAGCATAACCGGAAGACTCACATTTTCAGGAGAAGGGAGGCTGGTGGAGATTTCAGGTGCTGAAAAATTGACCCCTCTTTTCTCTGTGAGCTTCAGAAGAATGATCTCTTCCACAGGTGACATTGAACTAAAAGCACCTGTCGATGCCGCCGTTAAGTACGAGGATGGAATATGGATACTGACCAACGAGGAACTCGGTATAATAGTGTCCAAGGATAACTGGGACTCTGCAGTGCAACAGTTCCATGACTATTTCGTATTCCTTTGGACGCAATATGTAGATAAGAATGATTCCGACCTGAGCGATGAGGAGAAAGAAGTTAAGAGCTTCCTGCTCAGATTGGTCGCATGATATGCCCCCAACATCGGTAATATTTATATCTCTTACCAGGCTGTTGAGACCACGGGAGCATATCTATGTCCAAAAGACGTATATCATCGAAAATGGTGAACGACATCGCCACACAACGCATGATAACGCTCACCCACCTTTCCAAAAAGGCCGTCAAAGACTGTCAAGCTGACAGGGCAAGACGGTATGTGATACTCATAAGGCGTATAAGTCAGAGGACCCGTACCCCGATTCCGAAGGATCTCGTGTTCTGCAAAGGATGTGATGTCCCCATGGTACCGGGTGTGAACTGCCGGACAAGGATCGGGGACCACAAGGTCAGAACAACATGCCTGGAATGCGAAAGGATTAGACGTGTGCCGTACATAAGGGAGCAGAGAGAATGACGGAAAAAGAAGCAAAGAAGGAACTCATGCGCAGAGCACTTGAGATCGACCCCACCGTCCATGTGGGAAAGGACGGTCTCAAGGAGAGCATATTTGATGAAGTGAAGGAACAGATCAAAAAGAACCGACTGATCAAGATCAAAATCCTTTCTAACGTAGACAGCGAGACCGTTGATATTGCCAATACTATCGCCGAAACCACGAATTCCGTCATCGTGGATGTTCGCGGCAGCATAGTTACACTTACCGACAAAAGGACCTGGACATCACTTTCGCAGAAAAAATACTGAGGCCGACATATGCTTGATGTCAATATCATAAGACAGGATCCCGAGATGATCAGGACCATGCTCGCGAACAGAAACAAGACAAGCGACGTCCTGGACAGATTCCTTGCAGCCGATGGCGAATGGCGGATGCTCACAGACAAAGGCAACCGTCTCAAGAAAGAGAGGAACGTCACTTCATTGGAGATATCAAGGACGAAGGGCAAAGAGAAAGAGGCCAGGATCGCAGAGATGAAAAAAGTGTCCGATGACATCCGCGACATAGACACTAGACTTGCGGAGCTTGAGAATATCAGGAACGAATGTGTCCTGAACATCCCGAATATACCTCACGAAAGCGTTCCGATAGGAAAGGATTCCAAAGACAATGTCGTCGTGTGCGAATGGGGCAACAGGAGAAAATTCGATTTCAAGCCTTTGGAACATTTCGAAATCGGTGAAAACCTGGATATTATCGATTTTGAAAGAGGGGCGAAAATAACAGGAAGCGGTTTCTATGTTTTGAAAGGCGATGGCGCACGTATGGAACGCGCACTGGTCAATTACTTCCTCGATACCCACATGGAACAGGGATACAAAGAGGTGTTCCCACCGGTGATCATAAACAGAAATGCAGTCATCGGCACTGGTCAATATCCGAATCTCAAGGATGACATGTACTATCTGCAGAATGATGACCTATGGCTAAATCCGACAGCTGAAGTCCCTGTTACAAATCTTCATCAGGACGAGATACTCGAAAAGGAACAGCTTCCCATCCTGTACACCGCATACCTCCCATCCTTCAGAAGAGAGGTTGGAAAGCACTCCGATACCCGCGGTATCGTACGTGTACATGAATTCAACAAGGTGGAAATGGTACGCTTCGTCGAACCGGAAGGCTCCTTCGAGGTATTGGAAGAACTCAGAGGCAACGCGGAGGACCTTATAAGAGGACTCAACCTGCCGTACAGAGTGCTTCTTCTCTGTACGGGTGACATGAGCTTCTCCTGCGCAAAGTGCTACGACCTTGAACTCTATGCTCCCGGAAAGGATGCATGGTTGGAAGCCTCCTCCTGCTCATGTTTCACAGATTTCCAGGCACGCAGAGCAAGGATAAAGTATCGCCCCGAACCGCATCTCAAGAGCAGATTCGTCCACACTCTGAACGGATCGGGTCTCGCTTTGCCGAGGACCATGGTGGCCATACTGGAGAATTATCAGAACAAGGACGGCACCGTGACCGTCCCCGACGTGCTCAGACCCTACATGAAGGGACAGGAGATCATAGGGAACTAGACCCTCATACTGTTCAGTTTATCGATCAACGCTGTTGCGTTGATCCCCGTGCCCTCGTCGATCAGTCTTTTTCTCAGAGATGTCTCTCCGTCCCTTAACCTTGCCGAGGTCACACCGTAACGTCTCGATACAAAGGCTTCCATGTACGCACCGAACACATCGCACAGCTTGATGTTTTTTCCTGAGACCTTCCCGAACCTTTTGTCATCCTTGTCCTTGAACGGATCGAAAACCAAAAAACCAAATTCATCACGCCAAGCTTCCGGTATCAGAGGCATCACCTTCGAATTCATCAGATTGAATTCATATTCATCCAACATCTTCGTGAGACCTTTGACATTGACCTTGACAGGCGATATCACATCTTTCGTTAGGACTTCCGGAAGATCGTGGAACAGTGCAGTGTAATAATCGTTGTATTTCTGATGTTCGCTTGTCTTCTCGTCGAGATCGTGCAGGTATATCATGTTCGCGACCATCAGGGAATGCCCCAGAACAGTCGTCTGCGGTATTCTGGGCACACGCGTCCACCTCTGTTGGAATCTGAGTTGACCGAACAGATCGATGAATGTCTGGGACTGGGAGTTCAATATATTTTTAACACCAACCAGGTTCATATGCTCCTTCAATTCCATGTATATGTTAGCTCTCGTCTGCTCTATACCGACCGATTTCTTATTCATTTCATAGATGAGATTGAATTCCCAGTTCGTCGCCATATAGTGTGCGGCGCGCACAACATCGTTCTCTATGGTCTTATTCTCCGATCGGATGTATTCTTCCAGACGCGATCTGAATTGTACGTCTGAATCCGGAACCAGTCTGTCATACTCTGACATAACGTAGTCGTTCACTTCATCGAACTTCTCTTTCTTCAGCTGATGAAAAAGCTCTGGCTTGAGATCGGTCAGTATCAACCTCTCTATGAAAGAGAACATTGAGAACTCGATTATGTGGTCCCAGTCGAGGGAGATGCGGTGTTCCTGTTCTTCGTATTTTCCCAGTATCCAGGCGATTGCCGCCTTGTGGGCCTGTTTGTCCAGTTCCGTTAGGTCTATGGGTCTTATGTGGTCGTTCCACCTATGCATATTGGCAGCATCGAAAAAGCAGTAGATCAGATTCATATTCATGGCGCCGGTCATGCACCCACTCCCGCAGGCTGAAAGAGAAGCATTGAAAAGGGTTTGAGGGCTACGTTCACCCTATTACGATCTCGCCGATGATCTGACTTATCTGAACAAGCTTAGCGTCTTCATCCACTGTGGAAGACTCGACACCCTTGAGTTGCGCCATGAACATATTTGCTCTCTTGTCGTCATATTTCTTCGCAGCGACCTCTGTATCGATCTTGTCCGCGGCGAATCGCAACGCGTCGGCAACTTTTCCGATCCCCTCAAACTGCACAGCTCTACCCTCCGGCGATTTAACCCTCTCCACACCGGGTCCTTTTTCCTTTTTGTTAAAAGCACCTTTGATCTTATCCATGATTCCCATTGGTTATTCCTCCTTTACGACATGCTCATCCGCGTCTTTCATGAGGTACATTACCACCATGGAGGCGATGACCATTGCCAGCCCGACTCCCATAAGGATGTACGACACGGTCACACTCAGACTGTACACGCCCATGTATCCCCATGAACCAAGCAGGAGTATAGCGAACCCCAGCAGTGCAAGTATGAAACCTGTTTTGTGGTTTGGAGACATGCCTAACGAATCTTACTGAAGGGTTTATAATGATTTTCATACTATGCGCAAAAGAAAGGATACATATCGCTCAAACTTAACGATTGTAGGGCACATTTGATAAAAAACATTGCCAGACCATGATTATCGACCCTGGATTGTTGTCCCGGGATCGATGTCACCATGACATACGACTGCAACGGTATAATAGTGCTAATGCATCCCTGTGGAACATGAAGGCCTCGAAAAGACTAACGTCGATCCCCATGTCGGGGATCAGAAAGATGTTCGACCTGGCAAGTCCCGATAGCATCAATCTTGGTTTGGGAGAACCGGACCTGTGGCCACCGAAAGAAGCGATAGAGGGAATGAACAGGGCGGCATCCGAAGGATTGAACAAATACGGACCCACGGCGGGAATAATGCCGCTTCGAAAGACTGTTGCGGAACGTTACTCGATGTACTCGCCGATCAAAGCTGAGAATGTGATGATCACCCCCAGTGGTTCATCTGCACTTCTGGAGATAACACAATCCATAATCGATCCTGGAGACGAAGCACTGGTCCCGAGTCCTGGATTTGTCATATACGGGCCCCACATAACCCTTGCCGGGGGAAAGTATATCGAGTACAGGCTTTCAGGTGATGATTTTCAGCCGGATATAGACGATCTCCTTTCAAAAATCACGAAAAAGACGAAGGCCATCGTAGTGAACTCCCCTGCAAATCCGACAGGATCCATATTAAACAAGAGGACCTTCGAGGCACTTTGCGATATCGCATCTGATAACGACATAACCGTGATATCCGACGAAGTCTACGACTCGTTCGTCTATGAAGGCAAACATATTTCCTTCCTTTCGCAACTGGATAAGGCCATAGTGGTCGGAGGATTCTCGAAGATGATGGCGGTCACAGGATGGAGAATGGGTTTTTTGGTAGCCAACACCGACATTATGGAATCCTTGGTGAAAATGCAATATCACGTATGCGCCAGTCCGAATATGCCTGCTATGTACGGGATATTGAATGCTATGCCCTCCATCGACGATTATCTCGAAAACGCAAGGACGATCTTCAAGAGAAGGAGGGACCTCATAGTCAAAAGGCTCAAAGACATAGACGGCATGCATATACAGACACCGAAAGGCGCGTTCTATGCATTTCCATCTTACGACTACGACATCAAATCCGTGGATTTTGCGATGGAACTCGTCAAGAACGGGTTGATCTGCTCACCTGGATCCGCATTCGGATCCTACGGCGAAGGACATCTGAGATTCTCCTATGCTGCAGATGAGACGAAGATCGACAGAGGAATGGACATCCTTGCGGAAACCGCGGAACGCATCAAAGAACAATAAAGTGATACAATGGAAGAGAAAAAAACACATATCGAAATCGATGAGAAATCCGGTCTAATCGAACAGGTTTTTGACAAAGACGAGGAGATTCCGTTGGAGAAACAGCTCTGGGAGAAGAATCCAAAAAGGACCCAGGCTCTAAAGGACCTTTGGTACGATGAACTTCAAAAGGTAATCGATGAAGACAAGAGTCCCGAAACGGCCAAAAAGGACCTTGCATTCATGATGATCACTAACAGCCTCATGGACATGATAATGGAATGTGTGCCCCCTGAAATGGCATTGGAGGTTTCATACAGCATTGATAACTACATAGCTTTGGGACTTGTCAACAAAAAATACAGTGTGGATATCGCAGAGGAATTGGAAAAGGCGATTTCCCAGGTCAAAAGAAAAGATTACGACAGCGATGATGACTTCAAAAGAGCATTGGAGGCCATAGAAGACCACTGGTGGTCCATCGGTCAACCTGCACTCGGAAAAAGAAGCGCCAGCGACGCCATCATCGAAATGCTCTCTAAATATGGATTGAACGAGTGATGATCACCACAGCGACGGCCCCCGGAAAACTGATCGTTCTCGGAGAACACGCGGTCGTATACGGTAAACCGGCCGTGGCTTTGGCGATCGACAAAAGGTTTGCATGCACCATTCAGGAAAGCGATGCGACATACCTGAACGGTAACATCGCAGATTTCGATTCCAATCCCCACATCAGAAAGATACTTGAGATGCACGGATTGAGAAATATCGCTATAACCACCGAGAGCGCCATCCCGCCCAGCTCCGGGCTTGGATCCTCGGCTGCGCTGTCTGTTGCCTTGACAGCAGCTGTAAGAAAACATCTGAAGAAGGAAATCGATGAAAACGACATTTCCATGGAGGCATTTGAAGCGGAATATACCGCTCAGGGAAGAGCGAGCCCCATCGATACTTCGTGCAGCACACACGGCAAAGGCGTAGCATTGAACTGTCCCAAGGATGTCGGAAAACACCTTTGGACCATATCGAAATGCTCTGAAAGCTGGGATGTTTCTGATATTCCGGTTCCGAGGATGACCTTTGTGGTAGGGTACACAGGAATACGTGCCGCCACCGGACCGCTTGTGGAGAAGGTGAAAAAATTCAGAGAGCACAGCAGATTTGCTTCGGACATCATCGATGAGATAGGGAACATCACCCTCGAAGGGATGAAAGCCATGAACAAGAACGATATCGAGGAATTGGGTCGCATCATGACCCAGGATCATAAATTGCTTTCCATTCTTGGCGTATCGTGCAAAGAATTGAACAAATATGTAGATGCATCTCTTGCGTACTCATACGGCGCGAAACTTACAGGTTCCGGTGGCGGAGGTAGCATGATCGCACTGACAGAAAGACCAGACCTCGTCTGTGAAGCGATCAGACTCAGGGGCGGTCAACCTTTTGTGGTTAGGACCGGCGTCGACGGCGTATCCGTCGATCCCTGAGACTTCGAAATAAGATAGGGGCGATGGCCCCCGGATCCCGTCAGATCAGATCCTCGAAACCCTCTACGACCTTAGGGAACTTTGCCTTCACGACCTTGAGAAGATTGTGAACGTTGACCTCTTTGATATCTGATTCCCTTATCAGCTTGACTAGTTTATCGAGCGTCTCGTCGTCGAGTGTCGAAAATCTCTCCTTGGCCATCCAGTTCCTGTAGAGTTTATCCTCCATCCTGTCACGCCACATCTTCTCGTAGGGCTGTAGTGCCTTCTTTGAGAAATCTCCTGTCTTGGCGCACTCCGTGAGCACCTTGCCGGCATACATTCCTGTCCTGCATGCATGGGCTATTCCTCCTCCCGTGAGCGGATCTATGATCCTGGCCGCATCTCCAACCAGAATGAGGTTGTCTGCGATAGCAGAATCGATCCCCGGACAGGTCGAGACCATACCGCCAACAATCTCGGTGATCTGACCTTTCGCAAGACGCGGCTCTGATGCGATATATCTGTCAAGATAGAACTTCGGATCGGCCCCGTGCTTGCATTTAGATGCCTGCACCCCGATACCCACATTCGCCTCGGATTTCCCCTTTGGGAATATCCACACATATCCGCCCGGTGCGGCCGATCCTATAACAAATTCGCAGAAGACGGAATTTATATCGATATTGACCATCCTGTATTGGATGCATGTGTCGATGTCGCTCATCTTCAGAGTCGTATCCAACCCGGCCCATCTGCTGACCTGCGATTCGTATCCGTCGGCTGCAACGACACACTTCGCATAGATCTCGATCTCCTCCCCCATCCTGTTGGCCCTGATGCCGATGAGTTTTCCGTTCTCATGTGTGACCCCCGTGCACGATGTGCGCATCATTATCTGCGCACCGGCTTCGGCCGCCTGTTCCGCCAAATGTTTGTCGAACAGATGTCTTTCGAGGACGTATCCGACCTCTGAACCCGCTTTGCTCTCATCGAGTTGAAATGTGTATCCGCCTGGCGATCTGATTATAGCACCTGCCATATCGGCACGGATCCATTTCGGATCGGGCACGACACCGATCTCCGATAACCATTTCTTCGAAACACCCTCGGCACACCTGAGTGGCGCCCCGATCTCCGCTTTTTTCTCAACCAGTATCGTTTTAAGTCCGCCCAGCGCAGAATATTTTGCCGCCATGCTCCCGCCGGGACCGGCTCCCACTACGACTATGTCGCAGTCATATCTCTGCATTCAAACACGCTCCATCGTAAGCGCACCTACCGGACATATCTTAACACATCTTCCGCACTTGTTGCAGTTGTCATTGAATTGCAGGATGTAATCGTTCAGGTAGATCGCATTCTTAGGGCATGAACCCACACATCCTCCGCAATGTAGACATTTCTCGTAACTAACCTTCATTCCAATCACCCTATGCGTCGGGCCTCTGATCCTCGGGCACGATCATCGCGTTCTCCAGATCCTTCGCTTCCTTCTTGTTCTTCTCCTTCCATTCGGCCAATGGCACAGAGAACTTCTCCTCGACTTCCTTGCGGTACTCCGGACCACCGTTGTACGCGCAGAACGGAATGACTCTGAGGTCCGGGGTCGCGTAATGGATGGCACAGCGTTCAACCCTTGCGATGTCATAGTTGTATGAATCCTGGAAATGCATACCGCCCACATACATCATCTTCCACGAGAATTCTGCAAGCGTTTTCTTCGATTTATCACTCATGACATTCTTCATCACGCTGACCAGCTTCCTCTTGGTGAGTCCTTCCGGAAGTTTACTGGCATCCAGGCATCTGTTCATCAAGAGCGCCGCTTTCAGCACATAGTACTTCTTGTGCTTGGACCTGTCCGCCTTATCTGCCAATACACTTAGTTCCTGGGTGAACCTCTTCACATCGATGAATCTGGGGATCGGCGTGACGTTACCCTTGTCGTCCTTGAAAAGATATGTCGCAAGACCGCAATGCGGATGTGCCGTGAATGTAACCTTGTTCTGTCCCATCACCACGGATGCGAACTTCGAGATCGGCGCAACCACCGGAACGGGATACCAGTCGTCCTTGTTAGTGTAACCCGTCTGTTCTTCCATGCATCTCGCTAGATCCGGAAGCGTGAACCTCCCCTTGTCCAGCTCCTCGCGTGTGATCCTTCCCGTGAAAGCGACCGGCTGGTAGTTGACACCGCGTACGATGTCCGAATTATCGAATGCGAATTTGAGTATATCTCCGACCTGATGATCGTTGACACCTTTGACTATCGTTGGCACCAGGACCACCGAAGGCGGATGCTCCAGTTTTCTCAGGTTTTCGAGCACTTTCAGTTTTACGTTGAACATCTTCCTGTCTCTTGCCTGGACGTAAACGTCATCGGTAACACCGTCAAAAGACAGATAGATCGTGTTCAACCCAGCCTCTTTCGCCGCCCTGCAGAAATCCACACTCTTGGCGAACTCAATCCCATTGGATGCCACCTGGACCTGTGCAAATTTCATCTGCTTTGCGACCCTTATTATGTCGATGAACCTCGGATGGATGGTCGGCTCTCCCCCTGAAAACTGGATCGCTGTGCACTTTATCGGTTTCTCATCCCTGAGCATCTGCAACATCGCCACAACTTCATCGTAGCTCGGCTCATAGACATATCCAGCCTGATTCGCATTCGCAAAACATATGGGGCAGTTCATGTTGCATCTGTTCGTCAGATCTATGTTCGCGAGAGCTGTGCAGGAGATCATGTCGACCCTGCTGCCGCCTATCATGATGTGGACGTTGTCCTCTTCGACAGCCTCGACCGCCGCCTTATCGTCGGGATTCAGAAGACCTATGCCGTCCTGAGCGTATTCCTCGACTTTGAGATACATTTCAACGTCGGACCAGATGACATCATCGAAATCCCCGTGTTCAGGACACTTTTTCTTCGCGTAGACCTTTCCGTCCTTTTTGTAATACTCAGTATCCAGGATCTTCCCGCACTCGGGACAGATTGATTTCACCCTCTTCGGAAGACCTTTTACGTTGGCGTACTCTTTAGTTGTTCCAGGCATGAGTATCCCCTATTCTTGGTACAATTGCAACGTTGGTTATAATGTTTCCCCCAGGAATTTTCGGTCGCGCGTGCGCATGCGACGAGCGACGCGGATAAGTGTAACAGTAGCTATTGGCTTATATTTCGGCGTGTCCCGAATCTTTTACGATGAAGAAAATCACATTCGAGAATCTCGGCAGGTCCAAGAAGGGTCAGATGCCTTTTGCACTGATCGCTGTCACACTCCTGCTTCTGGGTTCGGCCTATGGTGCAGTATATGCATACATCGAGAATTCTGAGGAAAACACCGAAAGCCTGGCGCAGGAACTTACCTCGATGGGTGTCGGAATGACCGAAACGAAATATACGGTCGAGGCTGCGTTGGGAAACATAATCAACGAACTGAGCAGAGAGAACACTGGAGGTACCCTCGCGGAGAGGATGGATAGCTTTGACGAAAAGGTGGACACATGGTTCTCCTCGAATTTTCCGATGAGCGACAGAGGCATCACCGCTAGGGTCGCACAGTATGATGTAGATCTGAACGTCGAGACCCTGAAGATGTCTTCGGGCGATAAATTTACCGACCCATCCAGACCGTCCTATCTAAGAGCGACCGGATACATGAACGTCGATTTCATTTCGGCAGCCGGAACATCCTCAAGAACGGTCGATATCTCTGCGGACGGAACGTCTGGATTACCGTTCGTCGTAGAACGTGCCTCTGAGTTCGAATTGTCCGTATCAGGGGACGAATCCGCCCTCACGCAGCTGATCAGCTATCAGCTTTCGTCATTGGCACAGCAGAGGGTACTTTCCGGTTACGGTGCCGTTTCCGAAGGTGGCGAACGTGGAACCTCTTCCATCATCACCGAGAAGGACGTGAACGATGCCTACAGGAACGCACTTTCCATAATTGAGATGATCTGCTTCAGGGATACCGGGAATGACGATCCGCTTCTTGAGTCCGCTGTCAGTGTTGATGCGGCAGAGATGCTGGCTATGAGGGATGGATATATCGAGATGGACCTGAGTGCGATATTTTCTCAGACTTTGCTTTCGATGATCGACACACTAGTGATACAGTGGATGGATTATTTTATGTTGGACAAGGCTGTGTACGCAATGGATGTCATCTCGGATTCCGTACGCAGATGCTGGAATGCACTGGTCTCCTTCATAGACAACGACGACCGGGCGGATGCCGGACAGTATCTGAAGGACCTGATGCAGAACCTCGGATATGCCGAAAAGGACTACAGATTCCTCTTTGATAGCCCATCGATTTCCGTAACAACCAATGCCATGGATATCGTTTTGACTGCCGGATCCTCCTCAGAGAATGTCACGATTCCCGAGATGGATATCCTTATACCTTTTCCTGAGACCGACATCGTATCATGGAACGGATGGGATCATTTCATCAACGAATATCATGAGGGGAGGAACGATCTGATGGAGTCCTTCAGGAACATCATCAAAACAATTGCCATAGAACTATCTTCCTCAACCGATCTGGGCATAATCCGGATAGATGTCGATGCATACGACGGCAGTGTGTTCTCCCAGACACTTTCGGAATCGATCACAAAGGCACTGAACGAACAACGGGACGGCGTAGAAATGTGTATGGAGAGGACCATCAGAGATTCGCCCGTCTGCGATCCTCTTTTCATTGCCATGTACGAAAGGATCGTTGAATGTCGCAACGAGATCTTCTGTGCCGACGGATTTGAAAAGACAATGAGATTGTCCATTGAGAAGGATGTCACTGAATACCTTAACAGGACTTACGGAACGGTATTGGATCCGACCTTCGTCGATGAAATCGTCGATAGGATCATGGAATCAGAACAGGTATCCGATGCTGTCGAGGGATACAACGAAAAGATCGACACGAGGATACGGTTCTTCAGGGATATATTGACACAGATCCCCAAGGACAACGAATCCGTGATCAAAAACATCCTTGTGGATATCGCCAGAAGAGGCATGTGCGCATTTGATCTGTACCCGCTCGTAGAATCGAATATGAACGGATTATGCCAGGAAGTAACATCGTATAATGATATGAACGCACATTCGGGACTTACGGAATTCAACGGCACCAAAGGTTTCACACTATACGACGGTGACGAGAACCTCTACGAGGAGTTCATGGACATCAGGGATGGCGGCGATGTCATCATAAACATCACAACCCCACAGGATAACAAAAACCAATGTGTGCATTACGTTGGACTCGATGACCATACCGCCGCACCCTACACGTCTGTGTTTTCCGTCAGGATCAAAGCCGATGTGGAGTACAGCATACTGTCCTCATCGGCTGTCCTTTCAGCTCTGGGAACGTATGACGCCAGATTCGAGGATAACTTCTATCTCGATACGGTCGTTGACATTCCGTGTGTCAGCGGCTGGGCACTTGCGGGTGTCGAATACAGATCGAGCACAGATTTCCTTGACGATGCCTGGCAATTCCTTCTGAAGGCACTGGAACCTTTGCTTGAACCTCTGAGAAAGGTGTACGGAATGCTGCGGGAACTCTTTGACCTGTGCGGTTCGGCGATGGTCGAGATCTCTGATTACGTATCGGAATTGGTGATGAAATTCTATGAAGCCGTGGAAGAACCCGTGGCGATGATCCAAAAATTCATAGATGACACTCTGCAGGACCTGATCGACAATGTCGGAATTGGCCTGGACATAGGTCTCACGTCCCAATCCGTCACATTGGAGTATTTTGGGATGAAACTCACTGTGCAGACGAAATTGGCAACACTCGTGAAGAATACCAAGACACTCGTGAAGATAACATTGACAAGAACCGTCAACGACACCGAGATATCCGGCTCCGTCGAGCTCAGGAAGAATCCCGAGGACGGTTTCATCTTTATCGGCAACGGTTATGCAAAGACAGATGGTTGGAACATCGACCTTGCACTTGACCCGCTCATGAAGACCGGCTCCACCTTGATCAATATCGACGGAAAGATCAGAAACGTAGAATTCGAGGCTGTAATGCCCCAACTTGTTCAGTATGAGAAGATAGGATTGAGGGTCTCGGACATCCCAGGAATCGGTGGTGTCATCTCCAACATACCTCTGCCTATCCCAGGAATGAAGGGAAGTCTCGATGTCGGACTGGAACTGAAGTACAATCTCCCTGTCAAAACAGGACTGCTCATCAATGAATTCGAATCCAACCCTGCTGGCTCTGATAACGGGACAGAATGGGTGGAACTCCTGAACTCGACAAACAAAGCGATCGATCTGAAGGACTACGTTCTTCTCCCTGGAAGTAACGCCAAAAAGGCATTTACCATCGGAAGTCTCGTGCTTCCCCCAGGTGGAAAAACCGTAATAACCTTTGAGAGACAGACGCTGAATAATTCCAAGAGCAGCGGTGAAAAGAGCGGTGACCGTATAACCCTTGTCGATCCGAACGGAAAAAATATCGATCAAACCCCATGGAAATCAGATTCTTCCAACAACGACCGCACCTGGCAGAGAAGTATCGACGGCTATACCGAGTGGACATTCGCGAAAGGCACACCTGGATCGAAAAACGGCGGATCGATACCCGGTGGTGTTCTTATGCGAACATTCATAATCGACTGTTTCAGATCGGCCGGCGAAAAAGTGTTCGAAGAGATGGGCAACAAAATAAAAAGCACCGATAGTCTAGCACTTTTTTTGCAAAAGGTCATTGAAACAGCATTCGAAAATATCATAAAATCGATTGCAAATTCCATCGTAAGCGCTTCTGTATTCATCGAGTTGGAGATAACTGATTATGCGGAGACACAACACAATGGCATTCGCGTTTCGCTTGAGATAGGCTCGGAATTCATCGAGGACGGTCTGACTTGGCTAATCGGCGAGATCGATTGTATATCGAAATATGCCGCAAACGATATGGATCCCGCAGAGATAGTCTATGAGGATTCGTATCTGCGGACCACAGTCTACACGGGAATGGGCGCGCCGCATTTTCTCGACATCACGGACATTGACACCGATGTTGTAGTTGGAATGTCGGTCAGCGTGAATATCGCGGGCCTTCAGAACATTTTAGGAAAAGATGTGGGCAGATGGAAGGCAAGCATTGGTATCGTAATGGAAGACGTTCCGACAATATTGATCCCGGCAAAACTCAAAGCTGATAAAACATTGAAGGCCGATCTATGGCTGCTGAGGGTGGACTTCCAGGAGGCGGAAGATTGAATGATCGTCGGTGATTCCCCAAATCTTTATAGGCAGGATATCATAACGACGGATATGGCCGGAAAGACCCACAGTATACCAACCGTTCTCAGCTCCGAGGAACTTATGGATAAGGCGTTCCATAGGGCATCCAAGATCACCGTTAACGGCACTACTGCTCTTGACGGAAAAAAGAAGACGATCCTTGCCAAGATAACCGCATCCGGCGACATAGTCAAAGATACACTGACGGAATATGTTAACAGATTCCCCAGACTCGAAAAAGAGGATGATTTCTTTCCTGAGCTGGTCGATCTCGTTATCGGACTAGACCAGTATAAGAAATCCCTGGGGGCCATGAATTGGGCTGCTGGAAAAACTGAAAAATTGAAAAACGAGGCACTCAGGAACGTCAGACGCTCTAAAGACATACAGATCATCGAATCCGTAAGAAGCGGCTTCTACGGAAGACTGTCATCCGTCATCCGTCAGATCTCCGATGACCTGCTTTTCCTGCAGAATGCGAAGAACAGATTCAGAAGTCTTCCGACGATCAGATCCGATGTTGCGACCGTGGTAGTGGCTGGATTTCCGAATGTTGGAAAAAGTAAACTCGTAACCGAATTGAGTACAGCCACACCCGAGATCGCTCCGTATCCGTTCACCACAAGAGGCATAGTTATAGGTCATATCGAAGAAGACTGGAGAAAATTTCAGATCATCGACACACCTGGTCTCCTGGACAGAAGATTGGATGAAAGGAACGACATAGAGAGACAGGCCATACTGGCGTTGAAATATCTGACCCACGTGATGCTTTTCGTTCTCGATCCGTCGGAAACATGCGGCTACTCCATGGAGAAACAACTGGCTCTGCTTGAATCTGTGGAGAACGGATTCCAGGGCGTTCCGATCATTGTCGTAGAAAGCAAGTGCGACCTTGAACGCAGCGGCAACGACGAACATCTATCCTTCTCTGCCGAAACCGGCGAGAACATGGATATCCTGCGCGAACGGGTTATCTCCGAGCTCAAGAGGGTAGTACTTACCGAAAAAGTGGTGAATGGTTGAAATGACCGCGAAGGTCGCAGTAAGCGAGGAAATGGACGACTATTTCAAGACACTGACCGAGAAGAATGACATATGCTACGCAATAGCCGATATGGCCAGAAGACGTGGGAAGGATCCCAAGAACGAAGTCGAGGTCCCTCAGGCTGAAGACCTTGCGTCACGCGTGGAGAAACTGTTAAGCGACTACAATGTCGAAGGCGTGGCCGAAGATATCAGAAGGCTCACGGAAGAATACGAAAACCGTGAGGTGGTGTCGCTGATGATCGCGAAGGAGATTGCGAAAAAACCTGCAGAAAGCAGGGAAAAGGCGATCGACAGGGCTGTCAGAGTAGGTTTGGCTGTACTCACCGAGGGCATTCTGGTAGCTCCTTTGGAAGGTATCGCAGACACGAAGATAAGGAGCAATCCCGATGGTTCCGAGTACATCGATCTGATCTTTGCCGGACCCATCCGTGCTGCTGGGGGCACAGGTCAGGCAATGAGCGTTCTGATCGCGGACGTGGTCAGACAGGAACTGGGTATCGGAAAATACATACCGACGACCCAAGAGACCGACAGATTCATTGAAGAAATCCCTTTATATAAACAGTGCCAGCATTTGCAATATACGCCATCGGCACACGAGATCCAGCTTATTGTGGGAAATTGCCCGGTTTGCATAGACGGCGAAGGGACCGAAAAAATGGAGATATCTGGATTCAGGGACCTCCCCCGGATCGAGACGAACCAGGTCAGGGGCGGAGCATGCCTGGTCATAGCAGAGGGCCTTTGCCAAAAGGCGGCGAAGATCAAAAAGCACGTAGACAAGTTGAAACTGGAAGGATGGGACTTCATCAGCGAGTATCTTAAATCGAAGAACACCAGCACAAACGGTGAGAACGTAACGAAATCCGTGGTACCGAGTGACAAATACCTCAAGGATATTGTTGCCGGACGTCCGATATTCAGCCATCCTTCAAGAGTGGGTGGATTCAGACTAAGATACGGTCGAGGAAGAACGTGCGGTCTCGCCGCACTGGCATTTAGCCCCGCCAGCATGTATGTATTGGACGAATTCCCCGCATTGGGAACACAGATCAAGATCGAAAGGCCGGGAAAGGCCTGTGTCGTCACTCCCTGTGATGAGTTGGACGGCCCTATAGTTCTGTTAAAGAACGGTGACCTCGTCCAATGCAACACCAAGGAAGAAGCGACCGAGGTTAGATCCAGTATCGTCGAGATAATCGATTGCGGCGAGGTACTCGTCCCGTTCGGAGAATTCTGTGAGAATAATCATTTTCTCATACCCTGCGGTTATCCCATCGAATGGCACAAACAGGAACTCCTGAGGAAAGGTGACCTGCCCAAGGATTGGAGGGACCCTACGTGGGAACGTGCAAAACAGATGTCCCGCGAGCTTGGAGTACCTTTGCATCCGAACTTCAATCTGTTCTGGTCAGACATGGACGTCGGATCCCTGGATAGACTCAGGATGCAGATCCTCAAAAATGGTACTTTCATCGATTCGGAATTGCACCTCTTAAAAGATGAGACCTCCAAGAAGACGCTGGAGGATCTTGGCGTACTGCACACAGTGCAAAACGATACTCTGGTCATCCGGAGATATGCACTTCCGCTGATCGAAGGGCTTGGATTGACGGTGGAGGGTGAAAAACTGCTTTCGGTCACTGAATTTAGTGGCGAGAGTGCCCTTGAGGCGGTAAGCAGGGCAATGGGGCTCAAGGTCTATGCCAGAGCGTCGACGCGAATCGGGATGAGAATGGCAAGACCTGAAAAAGCCAAGGACCGCAAAGGTGCACCGGTCATACACGGATTGTTTCCGGTCAGTGACAATCCGAAATACAAGAAAGAGGTCATCACTGCAATACATACCATCAAGCAGAGTCCATCATATCCGACCACACATAAGGTGAATGTATCCGTGGAGGCAGGAAAGAGGGTCTGTCCCAAATGTAAAAAGGAGACATATCGCGCCTGGTGCAGGGATTGCTGCGTACACACCGAATTCATAACAGCCGGTTCGGGATTCGAAAGGAATAACGAGATCGTCGAACTGAACGATGAGTATCAGGCCGCGATGAAGACCTTGGAACTCAACTCGGTACCCGAAGTAAAGGTTGTGGATAGATTGATCTCCAAGATCAAGGTCCCCGAGGCTTTGGAAAAGGCGATCCTTAGGGCAAAATACGATCTCGGAACATACAAGGACGGCACCATCCGCTTTGACATGACCGATATACCGATAACACACTTCAGACCCAGGGAGATAGAACTTACCGTGGAAAAGGCCATAGCGCTCGGATACACGCACGATATGGACGGCAATCCGCTGACGAGCGACGAACAGTTGTGTGAGCTTAAGGTCCAGGATATCATTCCGAATTCGGGATGCGGGGACTACCTAGTGATCGTCGCAGCATATGTGGATCATCTCCTGGAGAAATTCTATGAGTGCGACAGATTCTACAATATCGAAAATCGTCAAGAGCTGATCGGACACTTGGGCGTAGGTCTTGCACCGCACACATCCGGCGGTATCTTGTGCCGCATCATAGGCTACACATCCGCCAACGGCTGTTACGCACATCCCTTCTTCCATGCGGCCAAAAGAAGGAACTGCGACGGTGACGAGGACAGCGTGATCCTTCTTTTAGACTGTCTGATCAATTTTTCAAGAGCCTACCTGCCTGACAGGAGAGGGGGTCTCATGGATGCTCCTCTGGTTCTCACAACGAGACTTGATCCGAACGAGATCGATAAGGAAGCCCATAACATAGACTGTCTCAGGGAATACCCCTTGGAATTCTACGAAGCGGCCATGTCCTTCAAGGATACAAAGGAGATCGAAAAGAGCATGGACCTAATCGCAGGACGTATCGGCACACCGCAGCAGTATGAGGGCCTGGGATTCACACATGACACCGCCGACATTTCCGAAGGGCCCAAACACTCGGCATACACGACATTGGAGACGATGATGGATAAGATGGAGGCTCAGCTCTATCTCGGCAAAAAGATCCGCGCGGTGGACGAGAAAGATGTTGCGACCAGAGTTATAAACAAGCATTTCCTGCCAGATATGGCCGGCAATCTGAGAAGTTTCTCAACGCAGGGTGTCAGATGCAACGTCTGCGGTGCAAAATACAGAAGGATCCCGCTTACGGGAAAATGCACTGCACCGAACGCTTCCAAACCAGGAGGGAGATGCAACAATCCTCTGGTACTGAGTGTTTATGAAGCGAGCGTTAAGAAATATCTTGCCATATCCCAGGAGATCGGAAGAAAATATGAACTGTCGGATTATACGAAAGAGAGGATAGACATACTCGAGATGAGCATGGATTCCCTGTTCAATAACGACAAAGTAAAGAAATGCAAACTGTCGGACTTCTTCTGAATCGATTGCATTATGAAGGGGGGCTATCGCCCCGGTTTAGAATTGTGTAAACGGTTTGATCAGATATCTTCGACCATCTTTTCGAAATCCTGCGCTTCAGCAGAAAGGATTTCCACAGCCTTGTTCAGAACCTGCTGGGCGGTCAGTGAACCGTCGGTCTCGAATTTGAACACGAAGTTCGTATCGTCACCCTTAACCGTTATCGCACCGTTATCGTTACATGCCTCCACACAAGACATGCATAGCGAACAGTCCAACGGACGTTTCGCGACGAGTTTTCCCGCCTTGACATCGAATACCTTCTTCGGACACCCTTGAGCCACATCCTCCACCGAACACGGTTTGGTGTTGTCTATAGTGATGATCGGCATGTATTTGTAGCCGACACCGTTGGCGACCTGCCACTTGACGTGCTTCCTTGCGGTACCCATTACGGCGTGGGCATAGATCAGGACCGACTGACCATCCGCGAGTTCGACGATGGGGATCTCCTCGTCCTTGACCTTGAGGTCAGGACTTCCGAGCGGCTCCAGATCACCGGAATACACGGTGCACGGTCCGTTCTTGTTCAGACTGTACATTATAGTGCAACTGGGGCAGCCTTCGCCGCCGCAGGCACACTTGTCCTGGAATGTAAAGAGATCGAGATCCGTGGGGACCGGAACCATTCCCAGTCTATGAGCTATGATCTCATCGAACAAGGGCGTGATGCTCTCGAATTCCCTTCCGTCAACATCGATCGGACCAAGGTGAAACTCCACCTTGTCGATCGCCATCTTGGGAATGTCAGACAGGATTGTTCTCCTAAGAGCATTCGCCATGGCCGGAGTGGAATTCTTCAGTATGAACTTGGTCTTCCTCTCCGCCATTTCGATTATTTCGATATCCATGATGTAGCCTCCTCAGACCCTGCGTCCTCTGCGTCCACCCTTCTTTTTGGTACCGTCGTGGGGCACGGGAGTCACATCCTCGATGCGCCCAATCTTTAGTCCCGCTCTGGCGAGTGCACGTATTGCGGCCTGAGCCCCCGGACCGGGAGACGCTGATTTGTTACCGCCGGGTGCACGTACTTTGACGTGTATGCCGACGAAATCTTTCTCTTTTGCGACATCAGCGACCTTTTCTGCCGCCCTCTGAGCGGCATAAGGCGAAGATTCGTCCTTTGCCTGTTTGACGACCATTCCGCCGGTCGCCTTGGTTATCGTTTCCGCACCGGTTATATCCGTCAGGGTGATCATGATATTGTTGTAACTTGCGTAGATGTTGGCTATTCCCCATTTGGCTGTCATGATTATTCATCCTCCAGCGTTATACCGGCCTCATCAGCGTCAGCTTTTGCCACGGCTGCGGCTTTTCTTGCCTCTTTCGCAATATCCTCTGCTTTTGCCGCTTCGTTCATCGCTGCCTGCTCCGCAGATATCCTCATCGGATGCATTTCATCGTTGAACGGCGATGCAGGATTGTACTCTATCGATGATTCCTCCATCCTCGTAACGATGTAACCTGGAACTGTGACTTTATGATTGTTCATGAATACATGACCGTGAACGATCATCTGCCTTGCCTGACCTATGGTCGTGGCCATTCCCTTCTCGAAGACTATCGTTTGAAGCCTGCGTGCGAGGATGCTCTCCTCGTTGAGTGTCAGTATATTGTTCAGCGATGCTCCGTCAACTGGCAGGACGCCTATGCGGGCGCACTTGGTGAGAAGCGCGTCCGTCTCAACCTTGGCCTGTTCCTCTCCGTCTCTCAGACGCGCCTGGAGCTCCCTTGACTGTCTTCTGAAGTTTCTCAGAATCGTCTGTGCCTTCCAGACCTCCGTCTTGTTCTTCAGACCGTATTTGGTGACTATCACCGCCTCCGCCTTTATCCTCTCACCCTGCCAGGGATGCGAGGGAGTATCATAGGCCTTACGCGAAAACTTTGGATCTCCCATCTTATGCCTCCTTTCTCTTAGAGACGCCCATCGTAAGTCCGTGACGTCCATTGGACCTGGTCCTCTGACCTCTTACCTTGTGGTGGGTCTCGTGCCTGATTCCACGATAACAGCGGATCATCTTCATCCTGTTAACGTCATCCTTCTGCGTGAGATCGAGATCGTTACCGAAGAGATGCATATCGTTTCCGGTCTCGTAATCGAGTTGTCTGTTGATAGCCCAGTCAGGTGCATACTCCACGTAGGTAATGATGCTCTGTTCGAGCTCTTTGACCTTGTCATCCGGGAGTGAACCGATCCTGAGTGTCGGATCTATACCCGCCTTCTTGACTACGATCTGTGACACTCTCTTTCCGACACCTTTTATGCTCTGGATGCCGACTGCTGTCCTCTTCTGACCGTCGATATCGCTGTTCGCTATACGAACGATGAAATTGAAGCTCTCATCTTCGGTCTTTTTCGGGGCATTATCTTTCTTTGCCATGTCTTTTCCTCCGTAAATGTTCCCGCGAAGGGAAGTACCCAAGCGTATGCCCCACATGTCCCGAAGAGACTGTGTGCATCGCTCTCTTCACTGTATCGCTGCAGCTCGGAGTTTACGTAAAAGTCGGGATTATATCCTCGTTCTTAAAGCTTTCCTATATATGGCATATGAGCTACCGCCGATTGGAGATCATGTCTAAGAAATATTCGTGTATCGACGTACTGCCCGTCAACTCGGGATGGAAGGCCGTCACCAGTTGATTCTTGTATCTGGCTGCAACAGCCTTTCCGTCCACTGTTGCCAAGACCTCTACGCCAGGCCCGAGGGATTCTATGTACGGCGCACGGATGAATTCCATCGGCACCTCTCCGATCCCTTTGAAATCCGCCGTTGCGGAAAAACTACCCAACTGCCTTCCGTATGCATTCCTCCTTGCGACGATGGGCATTGTCGCAAAATAAGTCCTATCGTCATTATCAATGCCGTGTGCCAGTAGCAAAAGACCTGCACATGTTCCGAAGGCAGGAAGTCCCTCGGATATCCTCTCTTTCAGTACATCGAACATGCCCAATTCACGAATCAATTTTCCCATCACCGTGCTTTCTCCACCCGGAAGGACGAGACCGTCCATATCCTTATCGAGATCTGCAGAATTCCTGATCTGGAACGTTCTCGTACCTAGAGCCCTGAACATCTTCTCATGCTCTGCAAAAGCACCCTGGACCGCAAGGATGCCGACGATCATCACTGCCCGCGCTCCGCCATTATCGTCTTTATCTCCTGTTCATTGATCCCGACCATCGCGGAACCGAGGTCTTCGGAGAGTTTTGCAAGGATGACCGCATCCTGGTAGTTTGTCACCGCTTTGACTATGGCCGCTGCACGCCTGGCCGGATCACCGGATTTGAAGATTCCTGACCCGACAAATACTCCCTCTGCGCCAAGCTGCATCATCAGGGCGGCATCTGCGGGGGTCGCAATGCCTCCTGCTGCGAAATTTACAACTGGCAACCTTCCGTTCTCGCGGACATCTTTCAGCAGATCGAATGGGACCTGCAGTTGTTTTGCAGCTTCGTAGAGCTCGTCCTCCGAAAGTCCCTTGATTCTGCTTATCTCGGAGTTCATCGCCCTCATATGTCTGACCGCCTGAATGATATCCCCTGTTCCTGGCTCACCTTTGGTTCTGATCATCGATGCTCCTTCGTTGATACGTCTCAGTGCTTCTCCCAGATCTCTTGCACCGCAAACGAACGGCACTTTGAACTGTCTCTTATCTATGTGATATACGTCATCTGCAGGAGAGAGGACCTCACTCTCATCAATGTAGTCTATTTCGATCGCCTGAAGGATCTGCGCCTCCACAAAATGTCCGATACGTACCTTGGCCATTACCGGTATGGACACCGCTTCCTGTATCCCTTTTATCATCTTCGGATCACTCATTCTCGAAACGCCCCCCGCAGCACGGATATCGGCTGGGATACGCTCAAGTGCCATTACTGCACATGCCCCTGCTTCCTCTGCTATTTTCGCTTGCTCAGGCGTTGTGACATCCATGATCACACCGCCTTTCAGCATCTGAGCAAGTTCCTTGTTGAGACCGTATCTTTCGTTTGACATCTTTTCACCTTTCAGTCAATCTTTTCATATCCTTTGTACTTCGTTTATTTTAAACCTTTGAATGTACTGACAAATATGTAGAATGATGAATAAAAATATTCATTAATGCTTTAATTATACAATTCTGGAATGTGCCATCGACAAATGTTTTGTTCTCTGAAGCCGATTTCGTGTGATACCTGGAATACGATCGACATGAAATCGTTGAAGATGAAAATGATCTCGCATATGTACCCTGCTGTGAACCGTAGACAGCACCGTTAGGAAGAACCTACGAATATAGGAACTGAAAGAAGATTGTTTGAAAACAGATTGCTATGAACGTTATCTGAAGTACCGATAGAAATACCTAGCATCCGAAATACGGTGCGACGGTATCGAACCGCATATGCTCAGATTACAGACTCAGCACCGTGAAAAGTTCTCGATGAAAATCCTATCATTCGCTTAAATGCTTTCTTCCGCATGGCATTTTATGCTGTAATAGCGCAGATAAAAGACAGACGTACTCGTCAGTTCTTCAGATCAGCCCTTCTGGCTTCATATTCCCTCAAGGCAGCGACGATGTATTCGGACCTGTTTCGGTGCTCCTTGTACTTATCTATATCATAGTCCATGAATTGGATTAATCCTTCCGGACATTTGAAGTTGATTTGATTCATGGATCTAACTTTCATACTCATCCTAGTATAATCGAATTTGACTTTAACCGTTTATATAACGAAGGAATCACCTTCGTTTGATTTATATACTGAGAACTCGTAGGTGTGATGTTATGGCACTTTTGATTTTCAAGTTATGGATGTCAAATAAAGGGCCTGGAATAAGGGGGTCCAGTCCGCAATAAGGATTGAGTAGGACTGGACGGTTTCAACAGGACGACAGAAGGTGGTGCTTCTGCCGGAGACCGCAGACATGCAGACTTCGAAAACTTGACCATGTCGTGTCCTCGGGATTATCGTGTACGCCGTAGGTCGATACGTTCGGTTGGTTCACATAGGTGAACTTGGTGGTATGTTTCCTGTCCATGCCACATCCCTAAGCACATGGCACGGTATTGGAACCTCGTTCTAAGATATATAAAGTGTACCCAAAACGAAAACCGTCCGGGACAGGCACATTTCAATCATCCTGTCATCGAATTCGATCAATCAGACCTTGGATCCTGTTGTTTGCACCATAATAACGAAACCTTCTGATGATAAGAATAACAGAATCCCTCATTCGATACGGACAATACGGAAGGCCCTTCGGAAAGAACGGAAACACATGAGATATGGGATGGTGCCGAAGACCGGATTCGAACCGGTGAACTTCTACAAGAACAGATCTTGAGTCTGTCGCCTTTAACCAGGCTTGGCTACTTCGGCTTGTTGTCTTCCGTAAACACAGGGGGATAATAAAACTTATTGATGCTTTTTCCT
>Ga0172378_10000585_pt1 | contig 32224 bp, 28 predicted proteins | sample GrowelOW332metaG_FD_119755 | JGI IMG/M metagenome (GOLD analysis project Ga0172378, IMG submission 119755) | Groundwater microbial communities from an aquifer near a municipal landfill in Southern Ontario, Canada - Pumphouse #3_1 metaG | ecosystem: Environmental > Aquatic > Deep subsurface >...
AAAGAAAATACCCAAACATATTACTCAAGCAAAGCCAACAATCTTTCAAAAACATCGAAATTGGAGAGGTTTAGAAATTGAGGCTAGAGGATAAATCCCGACATATAATCCACAGGGCCGAAAATACTCACTCATAACCCGTTTAATCCACACATCTTGAGGGAAAGAAGACAAATCATGAAGTCCAAAAAGTCGTATACACGCACTTACCTTGGGACCGATACCTTTTGTTTTTTGCAAGACTGCATCTGCTTCATCAAAACTTTTTTCCTTCAAAGACAACAATTCATCACTTCTTTGAATTGCATCCAGCACATAACCAGCGCGAAATCCTAATCGTAACTCTCTCAATTCTGCTTCCGTAACACCTTTCATTTGAGACGGAGTAGGAAAGGTATATCCACCATCAACAGGTGTCCCATAAGAAAGAGAAAGGGTGTCATACAGCCCCATTATACGCTTAATATTATTATTTTGAGAAAGAATAAATCCAATAATTGTTTCCCATAAATCTTGATTCAAAATATGGAGAATGCCCTGCTGTTCAACCGCCTGCTGTAACAGTGGATCCATTGCCGCTATTTCTTGCACCACTCCCTCATAATCGTAATCGAGGTCAAGATAATGGAAAAGAAACGACCCTTTTTTAATGGTATCATTTTGAGAGAGGTGACGCATTTTGCCCCCAAGAACGGCATGATACCCCGTCTCATCAGGTCTCCAGCAAAAACACTCACCGCAATTAAGTGTGGTGCCAATGTCAAAATTTAATTGGTAGTATTCACGTGATGCTTTTTCCATCTCCATCCAAATCTCCTCAATCGATCTTTCATACCCCAAAAGAGAAGAGACCAGTCACACGCTTCATTCCATAAAGTCTATCTCTTTGGAAGAGCAGATTATCACAAACGGTGATATTGTTGTACCATTGTCTGCATAAAAAAACTCAATGCACCACCTATGGGAAAACATTGAGTTTTTCTCTCTACCCTTTGTTATGAAAACAAAGAAAAACTATAAAAGGCCCTGCACTGGAGGATATGCCTTGATAACAGACCGAGAAAGCGCATACCCAATAACCACACCAATTCCAGCTTGTGCGACATTACCAGGAATTCCGGCCGCTGCTGCAGCCCAGCCAATACTCATAACCGTTGCTCCAAGGACATAATAACCACCCGTAACAATCACCATACAGACAATCATGGCAAAAACAATTTTTATCGCAGGAACTTTCAATCCATCTTTCATTTGCTCTTTTGTTCGTCGCACAATACAGGCAACACACAATCCCTCTAATCCATGAACAATAAAGGAAATAGGAGCCCATTGAGGAAATCCTGATAAAATATCAGCAAGGCCGGTACCCAGTGCACCCGTAATAAATGCAGTCAACGGGGAAAACGTGAAAGCAATAAAACAAATTGCCAAATCAGCCAAGTTTAAATAACCCTTTGTCGGTGTTGGAATCTTAATAATAAGCGTAAAAACGACAACCACTGCGGTTAATACCGCAATCAATGCAATGTGTAAAGCAGATGTTGTAGTACCCATTCCATTGACTATTTTTTTCGATATTTTCATCAATCTTCTCTCCTATTGCTGAAATAATATAAATAGTGTAACAAATATCATAAAAAATACAAGACTATAGAGATAATGATGGCGATAAGAATCCAAAGAATGAAACTGTGAGCGCTTTGTTTTCAACCCATACCCTCTCGCTTCAAGACTCATTGCTAAGGTAGGAATTGATCTGAGGGAAACGACTAAGGCACTCGTTAAGGTCGGCCCCAAATTTTTCAATCTATGTCGAACCTTTTTCTGCACCTTCGTTGAGGTGCCACGACGAAGCTTATGAGAATCAATAATATCATTGAAGGAATCAAAGATATCAGGAATTGAGCGAAACACCAAAGAAATGGTTAAGCATGCTTTATAAGGCAAGTGAAACGCTTGTAATGCAAGCATAAACTCATCCATCTTTGTCGTTGCAAAGAGCAGAGACCAGGCAAACGTAATGGAAAGAAACCTGAAATCAAGTATGAGACTTTGCAAGAGTCCTTCTTTCGTGAGCACAACAGTTGTCCCCCACATCCATAAAGGAGTACCACCTCTCTCGTATAAAGGAGAAAAGATCAGCATGATAATAAGCATGGGTAAGACAGAAAGCCAAATGGTGAGGGTATTTTTTTTACCAAGGGAATAGAGCGAGATACCAATGGAAAAAAGTGCAACACCAACGACACTTGCAAAGGTTACTGGCAAAAAGACATACACACAAAGATAGAGAGTCAACATCACTTTTGATCGTGGGTCTAAAAGATAGAGAGGACCTTTACCTTGTTTAAAAATACTAACGTTCATCGAGTACCTCCAAAACACCATGATGAACGGTGTAGGTTGCATCGGCAATTTCTTGTGCAAATTGATCATCATGGGTGATGATAATTAACGCACATCCTTTCTTACTCAACTCACTGATGATGAAATAGGCATCCTCATAACTCATGGCGCCATCCAGTTCATCAAGAATAAGGAATGGTCGCTCAAGCAAATAATACACCGCAGCTTGCAGTTTTTTTCGCAAAGCAAAACTCATAGTTGTGGGAGTTTCTTGAAGATTCAGTGAAAAAAGTGCCGTACACTGTTCAACCTTCTCTCGTATTTCTTTGTTGGTATATGTGCCCGCATTGACCAGACCCCAGGCAAGTTCCTCGTAAACCGTCGGTAAAAATATTTGATAATCAGGATTTTGGAAAAGATAGCCAACATTTGATTGCAGCATTTGGTCCGTAGCCTTTTTACCGTTTAAAAAAATACTACCGTGATCAAAAGAATCAAGGCCACAGGCGATACGAGAAAAGGTACTTTTACCCGAACCATTACTCCCAATAAGCCTTACAACTTCACAACTTTTTACCGCAAAATGAGCGCAATCCATCACAAAGGGTTGCTCATCCTTTATCGATTCTCTTTTTCGCACGGCTAAAAGCCCTTCAACACGCACTTCTTGTCGTATCCCTTGATACGCTGATACTCGTGAAGCATAAGGATGGAGGAGAAGAGAATCTTTCAAATAGGACTCAATTGTTTTATGTGTAAATAAAGAGCGAGCTTCCGCTTCTGTTACCTGATGTAACGTGCCTTTTTCAAGAAGTAAAACTTTGTCAAAGACCCCTTCAAACTGTCGTAAGTAACGCGCACTCAACGTGATAACCGTCTTATCAGAAGTCTTTATTTCTTGAGCGAGAAAGTTTCGCCATGTTGCATCTAAATCATCAAACGCTTCATCAAGCACAAATATTGACGGATCAATAGCTGAGGAAACAGAGAGAAGCAGTCTTTTTCTCTCACCTCCCGATAATTCAAAAGGACTTGCTTTTGCAAAAGAGAGAAGTCCCCATTTTTCAAGGACACGATGAACGGTAGCTGCAATACAATGAGAGTCAAGTCCAAGAGATTCTAAAGGAAATGCTACTTCATTTTCACAGGTTGTACTGACAAACATCTCAAGCGGATTTTGCGACACATAACAAATATCACGCACAAGATCATAGGGCTGGCAATCCGTCAGTACTTTATCATTGACGTGAATATTCCCAGAAAGGTTTCCATCAATAAACTTGGGAATCAATGCATTGATAATACGAGAAAACGTTGTTTTACCACCCTCTGGAGGAGAGAGTATTAACACTTTCTCACCTGATAAAACGGTGAGATTCAATTTCTCCAAAAGAGGTTGATTCTTCTTTTCATTCCAACTTTTATAGGTAAAAGAAAGGTTTTCTATGGCAAGAGATTCCATACATTACCTTTTTTCCTGTAAAGCAGGTAAAGCGGCATAGGATTGTTTCATTTGCTGTGAAATCGTACCAGCTACCGTCTTTTGTTGTTCTCTATCGAGAGTTTTCGTTTCAAAAGGAGGTAAAATTTGGATATACATCGTATATCGGTGCCAGCCTTTTTTATCTTCAAATGCGAGGCGTCCGCCATTGACAACCAACGGGACCAAGGTACTCTTTGCATGGAGTGCCATTTTAAATGAACCTGCTTTTAATTCGCCGATGACCCCATTTTTGGAACGAGTTCCTTCGGGAAAAATAATACAAGATCCGCCATTTTTCAATCGTTCAACCGCAAGATGAATTGCCTTAATTGAGGAACGGGGGCTTTTTCTATCAATTAAAATACTGTTCAAACCATGGACAAAATTACTGATAATCGGAAGTTTCATCACTTCAACTTTTGCAATAGGAATGGGGATTATTTTTAACACCGCATAATAGGCAACAATATCAAGAAAACTTTGATGATTGGAAACAAAAGCGACATTCTTCAAATCCTGAGGTAAATTCTCCATGCCTTTGACATGCACCTTTACATTTAAGAAAATAAGTATTGAATTGGTTAAGAAATAGGTAAATTTTTGATACAACTCCACCGATTTTTTTTCGGCTCCGAAGGTTTTCAAAACAAATGCAGGAAAAACACAAAAAACATAACTAAAAAGTGACTCTATAATAAAAAGAGTGAAAGCAACAAAAAAATGCAGATATTTCATATCAAACTCCGTTCACGTCTCAAAAGATAGTACTCTGTGTACAATAGTACAAATCAAAGGTAAATAAAATGATTATACCCAAATGTTTGACACTCTTTTGACGTATCATAGTGCAGAGCATATCATAGATTGAGAAAAAAAGAAAAACACGGTTTCTTTCAAAAAGAAACCATATTTTCTCTTTACTCCTCTATCTCTTGCACAAACAGACACAAAAGAGCGAAAACCTCAGGGAATGCCAAAGGTTTTCATCAATCAAAAGAAAGCAAATAGAAGATAATCTATTGATAAAAACCTGGGGTTGAAAGATATCTCTCGCCACTGTCTGGAAGCAAAACGACCACTCTTTTTCCCTTATTTTCATCACACACTTGTAAGGCCGCACATAAAGCAGCACCCGATGAAATTCCGACAAGAATTCCTTCTTCTTTGGCTGATCGACGAGCCATTTCCATGGCATCCTCATCACGTACAGCAATAATAGAATCAACAAGACTACTCTCATAGTTTCGAGGAATAAAACCGGCACCGATTCCTTGAATTCCGTGTTTTCCCGCTGCCTTTCCTTCAAGAACTGCAGACGTTTGTGGTTCAACGGCAACAATACGAATTGCAGGATTTTTCTCTTTCAAAAACTTTGCTGTGCCAGAAATAGTACCACCCGTTCCCACCGTTGCAACAAAGAAATCAATATCGCCTTCCATGTCTTTCCAAATCTCAGGCCCCGTCGTTCTGTAATGGGCAAGAGGATTGTCTGGATTTTCAAATTGACCTGCCACAAAGTAGCGTTTATCTTCCTTTGCAAGAGACAAAGCTTTTTCGATGGCACCTGACATGCCTTTACTTCCTGGGGTCAGTACCACTTCAGCCCCTAAAGCAGCAGCGAGTTTTCTTCGTTCAATACTCATAGAATCAGGCATGACGAGCATGCAGTGATAGCCTTTCACCGCACTCACAAAGGCAAGACCGATTCCGGTATTACCACTGGTTGGTTCGACAATAATTGAGCCCTTTTTCAAGTCTCCTCTCTTCTCTGCTTCTTCAATCATACTCAAAGCGACTCGATCCTTTGCACTCGAAAGGGGATTAAAACTTTCCACTTTTGCAAAGAGATGATCATCGTGATGACAAATTTTGTTCACCTGTACCAAAGGTGTATTTCCAATAGCTTTGGTTATATCTGATATCAACATTATATTTCCTCCAGACAAACGCTATAATAATCAGAGCCTCTCGTCAATAAGAGAGTCAATGCAGTCCCTTTGTTCATTGAATTAAACCAAAGGAATATGACACAAAGAAAAGAGAAAAGAGCAAAGACCAACAATCATAATGCATCATATTTCTCTGCACAAAACAGTTCATCTCTCTTTCATACCAATTATTATAGAGGAATTAATTTCCTTCTTTCTTCATAAGTTCCACTTATTTTACAGAATAGCTGAAAGAACGTCCTTAAACATTCATAAAAAAGAGAACATGAGTATATACCGAGGAATAAGTACTTATAATCTTTAAAAAGTTCGAAAAAATAGTTTTTTCCTTGTTTTGACCGAGCACAACCCTTTACGCTCTTTTCATTATTCCGTATAGTTTGCACGGAAATGAAATCAACGAGCGAATAAATGCTTTCGGGCATTTGTAAGCGAAGGCATAATATAATGATAGAATATACAAATATGATTGAGAAGGAAGCACTTGAAACACTGAGCGGTGATAATCTTGCAAAACTTCATAAACAAATTTTTGTACATAAATATTTTTTAGGTTTAGAAAAAAAAACATCCCCAAGTATTGGAGAAGCTGTTGAAAGTTATTTAGGAACTTTTTATCGACCAATCATGAAGATTGTCAACAGTTGGGAATTTGATACGGTATTCCCCAAAGTACCCAAACAAAAACTCTATTTTGACCTGATGAACCACCTCTACTTCCTCAGAGAAAAAAATGCAAGTACAACTATCGCATGCGCAGCGGAAGATTATCTCATCAAATATGGTAATAATAAGAGGGGCAAAATGCTAGTTCATGTGTTACATGACTGCTGTCACTGCCACACTCACACTGCATAATGACATGATCTCAAAAAGTAGAGGACCCAGCACATTGCTGAGTCCTTATTTTTTGGATTAAATCGAAAAGAGATTCTTGGTTATTCAATGAAAGCGTGTGCAATCTCATCTCTTTTTTCTTTACCACACATCTTTTCAACAATAGCAAAGGCAAAATCAACGGCAACACCTGGACCTTTTGCGGTAATCAATCTTCCATCTTCTACCAAACGATCGGTGCTAAAAGTAAAGGTTGGACAGGCTTGCTCCATTCCTGGATAGGTCGTCGCTTGATGACCTTCAAGAATGCCACTTCGTCCAAGCACAACGGCAGGAGAAGCACAAATACTTGCCACCACCCCGCTTTGAGCTGTTGCAATAATTCTCTGCATTGCCTCAAAAGAATCGGCAATATTGACAGCACCAGGCATACCACCTGGCACAACGACAACATCATAGCTGGCATCACAATCGATAATATCCATATCAACTGAAAGAGAAAGACCATGTGCACCTTTAATCGTCTTTCCACCAATTCCAGCAACGGTAACATCCATTCCGGCTCTTCGAAGAATATCAATAGGAGCAATACCCTCAACTTCTTCAAATCCATCGGCTAATAGTACTAATGCTTTCATCTTTTTTCCTTCCTTATTTTTCTCTTAAAGAGGACGTGTTAAGGTATCATCATACTTTGCTCGATACAAAAGCTTACAGGCATTGGTAAGAATTCTCTGTGTTTCTTCGAATCCAATACATGCATCTGTGACCGATACGCCATACTTCAAGTCTTTTTTATTCTGGCACATACACTGCTGACCTTCAAAAAGATTACTCTCAAGCATAAAACCCTTAATAGCCTTTTCGCCCCAACATACTTGATCAATAACAGATCGAAGTACACGAGATTCAAGCGCTGATTTTTTTCTTGAGTTTGCATGGGAACAATCAATAATAATTGACTCTCTCACACCAGCTTCAGCTAACTTTTGTTTTGCCAATTCCACTTCATCTTCATAATAGTTAGGACCTCTATCTCCACCACGAAGAATAAGATGTCCCATATCATTTCCCTTTGTACGAATGACTGCATCACTTCCGTTACGATCGATACCGATAAAAGCAGCTGGGAGACGACATGACTTAATTGCATTAATCGCGTTCACCACACAACCATTGGTACTATTTTTGAAACCAACAGGTACCGATAAACCAGAACTTAGGTTACGGTGAGTTTGACTCTCCGTCGTTCGTGCGCCAATAGCGGTCCAACTCATCAGTTCATCAATATACTGAGGAACAACAGGGTCCAACGCCTCACAGCCGACAGGAAGCCCAATCTCAGTAATATCAAGAAGCAATTTTCTCGCTACTTCTAAACCTTTACCAATATCATAGCTTCCATCCATATCAGGATCGACAATAAGACCTTTCCAACCACCAACGGTTCGAGGTTTTTCAAAATACGTGCGCATGACAATAAAGATTTCATCATTCAGCTGTTCACTGAGTGTCTGAAGCTTTCTCGCATAATCAAGTGCTGAGACGGGATCATTAATTGAACAAGGTCCAACAATTGCGAGTAATCGGGAGTCTTCTCCCTTCAAAATTGCATTGACTGTCTTTCGACTTTTCTCAATTTGATCAGCCAATTTATCAGAAAGAGGATACTTTGTACAAAGTTCTGCTGGTGATATTAAGGGCTCATAGCTACTAATTCTTAAATCGGTGTTCTTACTTGATAAATCTTTGCTGTTCATAATACAAATTAATCCTTCTTTATATTTTTATCTGTTTTATTTTTCTCTTCTTTATCTTTTCCGTCACCTTTTCCTATATAAAGGAAACGTTTAATCTTTTGCGTTGGCGTTCTCTTAAAAGGTTCTTCTTGCACTTTTGCAGAACTAATGCGAGAAAAAGAGTTCAGCTCTTTATTGACTTCTCTCTTTAAATTACTTACATACTCGGCGGCTGCAATCTTCGCCTCATTGTACGAAATCTTCTTAATCGCCGCATAGGATTCAAGATCGATTTTGATTAAAGCCATCAAGCCCTTGCCATCAGGAACAACCAAAGACTCTTGTACGAACTGCATGTTATTGATGACATTCTCAATTGACTCTGGATAGATGTTTTCACCACCTGAACCTAAAATCATTGTTTTTGAACGACCACGTAAACACAGTCTATTTCCTTGGAATACCCCAAGGTCTCCTGTTCTAAAGAATCCATCTTTGGTAAACACTTCTTTATTGAGATCATCTCTCTTAAAGTATCCCTTCATGATGTTAGGACCCTTGATGAGGATTTCACCAATACCTGTCTTTTTATCGACATTTTCAAATTTGATTTGTACATAGTTCACCATTTTACCAATGGTACCAACTTTATGATCACGATGCCATGGACCACTTCCCGCGATTAAAGGACTGGCTTCAGTCATACCATACCCTTGTGCATAAGGGAACTTTGCATCATATAAGAACTTTTCAACTTCAGGATCTAATGGTGCACCCCCGAGGCCGAAGAATTTAATTCTTCCACCAAATTTGAGCATCAATTTACGTCCAATAATTCGTGAAACTGCTTTTCGTGTCAATGGGAATTTCATCAGACCTGCAAGCATTTTATTCTTTTCAATGGTAGGAAGTACCGCAGAGCGATACAGTTTTTCCATTAAGAGCGGAACAGAGAGCATAATTTGAGGTCTTACCTTCGCCATTGCAGGAAGTAAAATACTTGGAGCTGGTGGTTTTCCAAGGAAACACACCTTTCCTCCGGCAAGAGCCAGCACAAGTTGCCCTTCAGTAAATTCATACACATGACTCACAGGTAAGAAAGACAACAAGGTATAATGATGGGTAACATCAACAAAATTACTTCCTTGGTCTCCATTAGAAACAAGGTTTTTATGCGTTAACATAACACCTTTACTGGTACCAGTCGTACCACTGGTGTAGATAATAGAAGCGAGGTCTTCTTCATCAACATGTATTTCAGCAATCTTTTCATTGGTTTTACGATTGCGTTTATAACGGGTCAAATCGATGCCAGGAGCCTCTTCAAAATCACGACGATTTTTCAATTCAACTCGTAATTTTTGAGGAATATAGAACATATCGTCCATACGTGCCAAAGGAACCTCAGGATGTTCTGCAAGATAAGGAACCACTTTTTCAAAGTGTTTACTATTGACAACAATGGCATCGGCTTCACAATGATTGAGAATCATCACCATCTCTTTTGAAGAGAAATCTGGTAACACAGGAACAGCAACGCAGCCCGTACAGGTTACGGCAAAATAGGTCAACATCCAGTTTGGACAGGACTCACCAATAATGGCAATCTTTTGACCTTTTGTTATGCCTTTATTGAGTAAATACCCAATAATGTTATGTACCATGAAATTGAATTTACCATAGGTGATATATTCTTCATCGCCATAGGTACACATATAGGGTCTCTTAAAGTTACGAGACACCGTACAGCGCAATACTGCAGGCATCGTATATTCGTCTACTGATATCATTTTCATGCCATCAGGACGTTTAATTGATGCACATTTTTTTAAAGTAACTACTTCCATGCGCTTTGGATTTTGTTTTTCTGCTTTTTTCCTAGCCATGAAGGACCTCCATTGAATTAACTAATTCTCCTCTTGGACAAGCGTACGTGATAAAGGGGAATTGAAACTTTGCTGCCTCTTCATTTACCAAAGCAACTGTATTATTATTCCTTGATAAGTGTATAAAGAATACACCTTTTCCCTTGAATCCGCTATCCTTAAGAAAGGTAAAAGCTTGTTTATTTGATAAATGGCCCCAATTCCCACTAATACGCTTCTTTAAAAAAGCTGGGTATGGTCCATTATTTAAGAGATTTTCGTCATAATTTGCTTCGAGATACAAAACATTACTCTGCTTTGCATAGTAAGCCATCTCATCATTCACGATTCCTGTATCGGTAATAAGCGTGAACTTTTCATCACCATTGGTAATAAAATAGCCAACACTCCCTTTACTATCATGTGAAGTTTTAAAACTGGTAATGGTAAAGTGACCAATTTCGATGATTTCACCCGGCTCAGTGGGTCTCACTGTTTCAGGAGGTAAACACAGTTTTTTAAACTTCACGTCCTCTCCCTCAATTGCTTCTTTATTTAAGTAGAGAGGTAAGCCTAATTTGCGTCCAACAACACCAAAACCCAGATGATGATCTGGGTGTAGGTGGGTTAAAAACATGCATCTGACGCTCTCTATGGGAACACAGACTCGCTCTAATCTTCTTTTGAGTTCAGCAAGGGAAAAACCATCGTCAATCAAAATGGCATCAGATCCATCGTAGAAAACATAACTATTACCACACGAACCTGAACCTAAAACACTTTGTATCACACTCATCTTTCGCCCCATTTATCCACAAGAGCAAGATCAAAGCCCTGTGCGGCTCGACCCTTACTTCGAATAATAGGAGTTGTTAATAATTCTTTATGTTCCATCAATTCTTCCTGAGCATCAAACTCACGATAGGTATATCCATTTTTCTTATAATACGCAGAAGATGTATCAATTAAGTCTTCACTATTGATACATCGAAATATGCTCTCCCATTCACCCTGAGAGAGATCTCTTTCTTTCAGATCCACAAATTGGAAGGATATTTTACATTCTTTGCACGTTCGTATAGCTTTTCTCGTTTCTGCCGAGTTTTTATAGCCAATTATCTGTAACATTCATAGCTCCTAGAGGTATAATATAAAACAGAGGGGTAAATGGCAACTCTTTCATTATGCGTAAAGACCGTTTATTTCCTTTTGATATAACTTTTCAATCATAAATCGCTTCAATTCTTGTTTGGCACTCAATTCTCGGCCAACTTCAAAAGTTTTATTCAAAATACAAACCTTCACAATCTGCTCATACTTCTTAAAACCAAAACGTGTATTAATCTTCTCTTCAATATGATTAATAACCAATTGTTTCAATTCATCAATCGAATTTAAATCAATTTGAACGGTATCATTTTTTGCTTTCAAATACGCAGCAATAATTTCTTTATTCAACACAACCAAAGCGGATAAATAATGTTTATCCTGACCAATAACAACGGCTTGTTCAAAGACATCATCTTCAAGGATTTTATTTTCAATTGGCACCGGTTCCAGGTTTTCGCCGCCGGCCAAAACGATGGTATCTTTTGCCCTTCCTGCGATAGTTATTTCACCCGTTGTTGTCACTCGTACCAAATCTCCCGTATTTAAATACCCATCTTCATCAAAGATTTTAGCCGTTCCTTCTGGATTTTTAAAGTAGCCTTTCATCAATTGAGGCCCTTTGACAAAGAGTAAACCTTTTTCGCCACTTTTTGCAGGAGTTCCATCTTCTTTCATGACTTTAATTGAGGTACCACTGAGCACATTTGTTGTTCCCAGTTTACCCTTTTTAAGGCTTCTCACCGCAACAATAGGACCACTTTCAGTCATACCATAGCCATCGAGCAAGTGAATACCACAGGAGTTAAAAAAGGCATCAACTTTTTGTGGCATGGAACCACCAGCACAAATACCTGCATGTAAATTACCCCCAAATGTATTTTGGATTTTACGTAATACCAATGCTTGGGAAAGCTGATAAGGAATAAAAAGCAAGGCTGCTTTGATACCACTCATGAGTCTATGATTGCTTCCTTCTTGATTCCATTGAGCAATACGCCCTTGTAAACCATTGGTTGCTTTTTGATACTGACGAGCAATGCTAAAACTGCTCTTTGCTATCAGGCGTTTTCCTCGAGGACCCTTCTCAATCTTTTTTTCAAGACCTTTATCAATTGCTTCCCATATACGCGGCACACTACAAAACCAATGAGGCTTTGCTTTTTGGAAGTCTTTGAGTAACACACTACCGATGGGTTTACTATAGGCAACACATTGAGCGAAATTAAGCGCAGTATACGTTGCCATTCTTTCAAACACATGCCAAATAGGGAGAACGGAAAGCCAACGCTGTCCGGGCTTAAACTGATGATCAACCAATTCTTGCAAATGCTCGAATTGATAGAAAAATGCCCCATGGGTTAACATGGCACCCTTACATTTACCCGTCGTTCCACTGGTAAAAATAATGGTCGCAACATCTTCTGCCTTACCTTTTGCTATCTCTTTCGTTATTTGTACTTCCGTACTGCGAGAGAGCACCGTCGTATAAAGAGAAGAGAGAAAATGTACATCAAAGACATCAGAAGTCTCTTTTTGATTGTTACTCTCCATCAGAATAAGAGTTTTCATCTTGGGAAGATGTGGCTTTAAGGCCTCAAGTCTGTGTAAAAGCTTGGCATTTCCAACCAGACAAAAAGAAGACTCAGTGGTACCGAAAATATCAATAATTTCCGTATCTGTTGCATCAGAACCTCGTGGTACATCGGTCACACCGATGTACTGCATGGCTAAATCGGAAAGTAGCCACGAAGAACTATTATCAGCGAGAAGTCCCACAAGGTCTCCTCTCTTCATACCGAGTTGTAAAAAGCTCTGTGCCGTGTTCATAATCTTTATTTCAAACTGTTTATACGTAGTTGGGATAAAATCCCCTCTTCCTTGTATCTTTTCCCATATGATATCGTAATCAGGATAAGTATTTACATTACTGTGGGTTATTTGTGCAATCGTTCTCAACGAATTATCTCCTTGGTTATATACCTCTATTTTTTTATTTTGACATTTACCTATTAAGATGTTTATATTGACAATTTATAGGTATTATGTCAAGTAAAAACAACGACGGTAAAATGATTAATCCTTCATTCTTCGCTCTTTTTGAACAAATTATTCAATATAAAGAGATTAACCCCTTATTTTTTACTCAAACGACTTGACGATTTATCATGAAAATGTAGATAATTACCGAGTTATACAGACAAGCAAAAAGAACCCCACTATTTCATGGGTTATTTTTTTATTGGTCGGTACAACAGGACGAATAATCCACTTAGATATTAATTCAATGGAGGAGTGCAAGATAAGCCTCAATCAATGAGGGTTTTCATTGCCTACATATTTTATGAAAGATAGAATTTCACAATTGTTGAAGAAAGAACCAAGTTCTGAAATCAAAGAAGCCGAAGGCTGGGTACGTACCAAACGTGACAGCAAAACAATTTGCTTTCTTGAACTCAACGACGGTTCTTGCCTCAAAGGACTACAGGTAGTTATTGATAAGTCTGCATTAACAGATGAAGCAATTCTATCCTCTATAGCAACAGGAACATCGGTTATTTGCCGTGGACCTATCGTTAAGAGTGCCGGAGGTAATCAAGCAGTTGAAATGCAGAGTAATGATATTACCATCTTAGGTCTTGCTCCTTCCGATTACCCACTCCAGAAGAAAAGACACTCAATTGAGTACTTGAGAGAAATCGCTCACCTCAGACCTCGTACCAATTTAATTGGTGCTGCAATGAGAGTAAGAAACACACTTGCTTTCGGTGTTCATGAATTCTTCCAACAGAATGGTTTCTTATACGTTAACACACCACTTATTAGCACCAGTGATGCTGAGGGTGCTGGAGAAATGTTCCAAGTAACAACGCTTGATCTCAACAACGTACCAAAGACAAAAGACGGTGCTGTTGATTATTCAAAAGATTTCTTTGGCAAAGAAGCAAACTTAACCGTAAGTGGACAACTTGAAGGTGAGACCTATGCAATGGCATTTAAAAACATCTACACCTTTGGTCCAACTTTCCGAGCTGAAAACTCAAACACCAAACGTCACTTGGCTGAATTTTGGATGATTGAACCTGAAATGGCTTTCTTAGACTTAGAAGGAAACATGGAAGTTGCTGAAGCTTTCTTAAAGTTCCTCTTTATGAAAGTACTCAATGAATGTGGTGAAGATATGGATTTCTTCTCCAAATTCGTCGAAAAGGGTGTCAAAGAAACACTACAACATGTTGTTGATACACCGTTTGCTCATTGTACCTACACCAAAGCCATTGAACTTCTTGAAAAGAACAATGACAAATTTGACTACCCTGTACATTGGGGAACCGATATTCAAACAGAGCATGAAAGATACTTAACCGAGAAAATCTTTAAATCCCCTGTTATCGTTACTGACTATCCAAAAGAAATTAAAGCATTCTATATGAAGCAAAATGAAGATGGTAAGACAGTAAGAGGTATGGATGTACTGGTACCACGACTTGGTGAAATTATCGGTGGATCGGAAAGAGAAGCAGATATTGAAAAGCTCAGAGAGAGAATGAAAGAACTTGATTTAGATGAGAAGACATACTGGTGGTATATGGACCTCAGAAAATACGGCAGTGTTCCTCACTCTGGTTTCGGACTTGGATTTGAAAGAATCGTCCAGTACGTAACAGGAGTAGCAAACATTAGGGACGTAATCCCGTATCCAAGAACTGCTGGAAATGCTGAATTCTAAAGGGTGAAAGCTACCAACTCAGCCCTTCTGCTTGAAAAGTAAGCAGAAGGGCTTTTACTTGCACAAAAAAAGAGAACAGCATGAGGCCTCAGCGCTTAAGGGGATTTCCCCTCACAGCCCCTAGTCATGAGCACTTTTTTTATGTAAATTTCAAGGAGAAAGAGGAATATGATGTTAGAAACGAAAAACCTTTGCTATACGGTAGGAAAGACGAAAATATTAAAGGATATAAACCTTACCTTTGAACCAGGTAAGATTTATGCATTGACAGGACCGAACGGTGGAGGAAAAACATCCCTTGCAAAAATGCTCGCAGCAACAGCACCATCAAGTTCAGGTTTTATTTTTTTAGATGGTGAAGATATTACCAAACTCGGTACAACCGAAAGAGCAAAAAAGGGAATGGCGTATGGCTTTCAAGTTCCTGTTCGTTTTAAAGGATTAACGGTACGAGACCTCTTGCAACTTGCTTCTGGTGGATCTGCAGATGATAAAGAACTCAGCATCTGTCTTACCAAAGTAGGTCTTTGTGCAAAAGAATATTTAAACCGTGGTGTTGATGCCTCTCTCTCAGGTGGTGAAATCAAAAGAATTGAAATTGCAAGTGTCCTTGCTCGCAAGAACTGTAATATCCTTATTTTTGATGAACCAGAAGCTGGTATTGATATTTGGAGTTTCTCAGGACTCCTTGAAGTATTTGCAACCCTCAAGAAAGAAAATAAAACCATTATCGTTATCAGTCATCAAGAAAGAATTCTTGACCAAGCTGATAGAATTATTGTTCTCAACAAAGGTATTGTTACCAAAAACGGTACCCGAGAAGAAACATTACAAGCTATTAAAGAAAAGAACGAAAATAAAAACGCATCGCTTCTCTGTGATGACTGTTTAGTCAAGGAGGTTTTCTAATGAATGCAATCACGAAAAAACTACTTGCATCCATTGTAGGTGCAGATGCAGCAAAGAGCGAAGCTTTCAATATTAGAGAAGACAGCCTGTGTGCAGAACGAGCAAGCAGTAAAAACATCAAGATTACCGATCGTAAGAAAGATGGTGGTGGTATCACCGTACAAGTTCTTTCGACCTGTGATGGAGAAACAACCTATGTTCCAGCTTGTATCACACACGCTGGTGTCGATGATAAAGCCTACACAGACTACATTGTTGAAGATGGTGCAAAAGTGACCATCAGCGCAGGCTGTGCCGTTCACACCGAAGATAAGGGCGAATCAACCCATAAAGGTATCCACCTCTTTGTTATTGGTAAAAATTGTGAAGTAACCTATAAAGAAAACCATATTGGTACCGGTCCTGGTGTAGGACACTACATCGATACCGATACCGAAATTATTTTAGGCGAAAATTCACATCTCTACTATGAAACAATTCAATTGAAAGGTGTTGATAACACCAATCGATTCACCACAGCAAAAATTGAAAAGAAAGGATTTCTTGAATTAAAAGAAAGACTTTTAACCACAGAAAAACAACAGGCGTATACCACATTCAAAGTTGCATTAATTGGTGAAGATGCATCGGTTGACTTGATTTCACGCTCCGTTGCAAAAGATCATTCATTCCAATCAATTGTCAGTCAAATTGATGGTCAAGCAAAGAGTAAAGGACACAGTGAATGTGACTCAATACTAGAAGGAAATGGTAAAGTCTCTTCCTCTCCTATTGTTATCTCAAGCTGTCCTGATGCCATGCTCGTCCATGAAGCTGCAATCGGAAAGATTAGTGGAGAACAAATCCAAAAACTTCAAACCCTCGGTCTCACCGAAGAAGAAGCAGAAAACTGGATTATTCAAGGTTTCTTAAAATAATCAGAACCAATCACATACAAGAAAAGACCCCAGACTCATTTGATACCATCACATATCAAGCAAGTCTGGGGTCTTGTGTATCAAAAGAAACACGCTATTGTGTGATAAGACAAAGAAGATCAAAATGATTTTTTCCTCTTGCTTGATAGAGAAACTGGTTGTACCCTATAGATAAATCAACTCAAAAGGAAGAGAACGTATGAAAATTTTTGCTTACTCTGTGAGAGCAGATGAAGTTGACTTCTTCACAACGTACGCACAAAAATATGGCGTTACGTTAGGAACAACAACCGTTGGTCCGACCCTTGAAACATTGGATTTAGCGAAAGGATATGATGCTATCAGCATCCTCACGACCCCTCTCGGTGAAGAGCATCTCACCAAACTCAAAAAGATGGGAATTGGCTATATTTCAACACGAACCGTAGGCTTTGAACATATCGATGGCCAAGCAGCACAAAAGGTTGGCATTGCATTTAGCAATGTGGTCTATTCCCCGTATACCGTTGCAGAATACACCATCATGATGATGATTTGTCTCCGTAATATCAAAACGATTGTTGCAAAGAAAAATATACAGGACTTTACCATTGGTAATCTTATCGGCCACGAGCTCCATACCAAAACAGTAGGAATCATAGGAACAGGAAAAATTGGTAAAACCGTTGCATCCATACTCAAAGGATATGGTTGTCGCATCATAGCCCATGACCCATATCCCAATCCTGAACTTGCAAAAAGTATTGAATACCTCAGTTTGGACGAACTCCTTTCTCAATCAGATATTATTACCATGCATGTTCCCGCAGCAAAAGATGGCAGTCATCTGCTCAATAAGAAAGAATTCGATATAATGAAAACGGGTGTGATTATCATCAACACAGCACGTGGTACCTTAATCAATCAACACGACTTAATGGATGCAATAGAAAGCAAAAAAATTGGTGCAGCAGGACTTGATGTCGTCCAAGGCGAAGAAACAATGTACTACGGTAACCACCGTTATGAACCGCTTAAAAATAGAGATTTTGCCATTTTAAATTCCTATCCAAACGTCTTTATTACGCCTCATACAGCCTTTCATACCGAGGAAGCGGTCAGCGGCATGGTTGAACAATCCATTACCCGTTGTCTCGAATATGCAAAAAGCCACAAGCACTAAATATCTTACACAGCATTACTTTTTTACGACACCATGCTCTCGATGGTGTCGTTTTTTCTTCATCCCCTGCAAAAATAGCCACAATCAAAAGACAAAAATATCACACCTTTGACCTTTTCAAAAAAAAGCTACAACTTTTTATTGATTCTGTTGACAGAAACAATGTTTCTCTTTAAAGTAACATACATATTTCTATAGATAGAAACAAAGAGGAAAAAGATGAACTATTACCCAGATGAACAACAAGCTATGGCATATTCACAGAATTTTAACATCATTCCAGTCTCTCTCTCACTTCCATTAGGAAAGAAGAGTCCTCTGGATATACTCAATATCTTCGAGAAAATGAGTACCCACTGTTTTCTCTTAGAATCATGTGAAGATAGTAAAGTCTGGGGACGTTATACCTACATTGGTTTTGATCCAAGTCTTGAAATTACACAAAAAGGAGAAGACCTCTGTATCAAATCAGGAACGACCATTACCATGAAGGCCCAAAAACCACATCCCTATTTACGACAAATACTCCGTGAAAATACAAGCCCAAAAATGAGTGGCCTTCCTCCTTTTACCGGAGGGCTCGTTGGTTACTTCTCCTACGATTTTATCGCATACAGTGAACCAACGCTCAAACTTGATGCCGATGATGAAGAAAACTTTAATGATCTTGATCTCATGTTGTTTGACAAAATCATCGCAATCGATAATCTCGAAAAGACCATTTACCTGATTATCAACGTGAAACGAGATCATTTTGCTGCAAATTACAAAAAAGCAACCCTCACGCTTAAAAGCTTGAGTGAATTAATCAGTGAAAGAGAAAAGCAAGAACCGAAAGAAAAAGGCAAACTCCTTGCACCTCTCACTCCACTCTTCAATAAAGAACAATACTGTCAAATGGTGGAAAAAGCAAAACAGTACATTTATGAAGGAGACATTTTTCAAGTGGTGCTTTCCAACAGACTTGTTGCACCTTTTCAAGGCAACTTACAGTCAGTCTATCGCTACCTGAGAAAAACAAACCCTTCTCCTTACATGTTTTATTTCATCAGTGACAGTATCGAAATGACAGGAGCATCTCCTGAAACACTGGTCAAAATGGAAGGCTCTCATCTCAGTACTTTCCCTCTTGCAGGAACAAGGAAACGAGGAAAAACAGAGGAAGAGGACAGAGCACTTGAAAAAGAATTGCTTGCAGATCCGAAAGAAAAGTCTGAACACACCATGCTTGTAGACCTTGGAAGGAATGATATTGGAAAAATCAGTAAGTTTGGTAGTGTAAAAGTTGAAAAATATATGGAAGTTCAGAAGTTTTCACATGTCATGCATATAGGATCAACGGTTACAGGAGAAATACAAGATCATCTTGATTGCCTTGATGCAATCGATTCGATTCTTCCTGCAGGAACCCTGTCCGGTGCGCCCAAAATACGGGCCTGTGAAATCATCAATGAACTTGAAAACAATAAACGAGGTGTCTATGGAGGAGCAATTGGCTACCTCTCCTTTAATGGAGGATTGGATACCTGCATTGCGATTCGTCTCGCCTTCAAAAAAAATGGCAATGTGTATGTAAGGAGTGGCGCAGGAATTGTCGCAGATTCTGTTCCTGAAAATGAATACACTGAATGCCTCAACAAAGCACGAGCCGTTATTGATGCATTGGAGGACAAATAAATGATTCTATTAATTGATAACTACGATAGCTTTAGCTACAACTTGTATCAACTTATCGGACAGATTAACACAGATATTACCACAGTCAGGAATGATAAAATCACCATCGATGAGATTATTGCAATGAATCCACAAGCAATTATCTTGTCACCAGGTCCAGGAAGACCCGAAGATGCAGGTATTTGTGTTGAAGTGGTACAAAGGCTCAAAGGAAGATTTCCCATTCTTGGCGTGTGTCTTGGGCATCAAGCAATTTGCACCGCCTATGGAGCAACCGTCGACCATTCACCACAATTAATGCATGGAAAAAGTTCCTTGGTGGATTTGAATCCAACAGGAATTTTCAAAGGAATTACAAATCCTTTGTCTGTTGGCCGCTACCATAGTCTTTCCGTCGTTGAAAATACGCTACCAAAAGAACTTACCGTGACAGCAAAAGTACAAAATACGGGTGAAGTAATGGCTGTAGAAGACAGAAAAAACAGAGTTGTTGGCTTGCAGTTTCACCCAGAATCAATTCTCACAGAATGTGGTAAAGAAATGATGAAAAATTTTTTAGGAGTAGACAATGATTAAAGAAGCAATTATTCAACTAAGCAACAAAGAAGATTTGGATGAAGCAACAGCAAAAACTGTTATGGATGAAATTATGAATGGAGAAGCAAGCAATCTGCAAATCGGTGCATACCTTATTGCCCTCTCCATGAAAGGTGAAACCATTGATGAAATTACTGCCTCCGCACAGATTATGAGAAAACATGCCCTAAAATTACTCAATGACATGGAAGTACTTGAAATTGTCGGTACTGGTGGTGATCATTCAAACTCATTCAATATATCAACCACATCATCTATCGTCGTAGCAGCTTGTGGGGTTCCTGTTGCAAAACATGGAAATAGAGCAGCATCAAGTAAATGTGGAGCGGCAGATGTTTTAGAAGAACTCGGGGTCAATATTAATCTTGAGCCAGATCAAGCAAAGAAAGTGCTCGATTCAATCGGTATTTGTTTCCTCTTTGCTCAGAAATACCATTCAGCAATGCGGTTCGTTGCTCCAGTCAGAAAGGAATTATCCATTCGTACCATCTTCAATATTCTTGGCCCACTTTCAAATCCTGCAGGTGCATCCTATCAACTCATGGGTGTCTATGATGAAGCCTTAGTCGAACCACTTGCTCAAGTACTGCTCAACCTTGGCGTCAAAAGAGGATTGGTTGTATATGGTATGGAAGGTCTTGATGAAATCTCAATGGTAGGAAAAACAAAAGTCTGTGAGATTCGTGATGGATGGGTAAAAAACTATGAAATTGATCCACGAGAGTATGGTTTTACACTCTGTACAAAAGAAGATTTAGTAGGTGGTACACCACAAGAAAATGCACAAATCATTACCGATATCTTTAACGGTAAAAAAGGCCCAAAGAGGGATACCGTAGTCTTAAACAGTGCTGCAGCTCTCTCCATTGGAAAAGATGGTATTACCTTAAAAGAAGCCATTCAACAGGTTGAAGAAGTTATCGATAGTGGAAAAGCACGAGAAAAACTCAATCAAATGATTCAGGCAACAAATGAGGTAACAAAATGATTTTAGATGACATAGCCGAGGCAAAAAGGAAGAGAATGAGCCTGCTATCGGGAGACCAAAGAGTCGCCATGAAATCGAAGGCCTATACCCTTCCAACAGCGCCGTCTCATCTCTTTTTACACGCCTTAGAAAAACAAGGGCTCTCTTTTATCGCAGAAGTAAAAAAAGCCTCTCCTTCCAAAGGAATCATTTGTCACAATTTTAACCCTGTTGAAATTGCACAGACATATGAATCAATTGGTATTGATGCCATCTCTGTCCTCACTGAGCAAGACTTCTTTTTAGGCAGTCCCAACTATCTTTCCTCAATCCGTTCCGAAGTCACCCTTCCCTTGCTGAGAAAAGATTTCATTATAGACCGCTATCAAATCCATGAAGCTCAAGTCCTTGGTGCACAGGCTATTCTTTTAATTTGTGCATTATTAGACCAAGAGTCACTCAATGATTTTTATCACGAAGCAAGCGACTTAGGTCTGGATGTTCTCGTCGAAGCACATAACAAAAAAGAAATTGATATGGCACTCTCTGCCGGCTCTTCCATCATTGGCATTAATAATCGTGACCTGACAACCTTTCATGTTGATTTAGGAACGTCAGAGAAATTGAGAGCATACATTCCTCAATCAACGATTATGGTCAGCGAAAGTGGCTATGCACAGCGAGAAGATATTATCAGGGCTGAACAAAGTGGAGCTGATGCGGTATTAATTGGCGAGTCATTTATGCGATCTCCAACAAAAAAAGCACTCCTTGCAACACTGAAAGGGAGCAAATGATGCAGACACGCTTAAAAATTTGTGGCATGAGAAGAGAAGAAGATATTATCATGGCAAATAGTCTTGATATAGCCTACATCGGTTTTATTTTTGCTCCAAGTAAAAGGCACATAGATCTTCCGCAAGCACAACACTTAAAGAAGCTTTTAAAGCCAACTATTCACGCTGTGGGTGTCTTCGTTGATGCACCTTTAGAAACCGTTATACAAACGGTGCACAGTGGAGCAATAGACCTGGTACAACTGCATGGCTCGGAATCAAAAGAGTATATTTCAGCCCTCAAAGAAAAAGTATCAGCTCCCGTCATTAAAACGATAAAAATGGAAAAACATCAAAAAGATCCCGCTTCTTTTCCTGATGCCGATTTTTTCCTTTTGGATAGTGGAGCCGGGAGTGGTAAAACCTTTGACTGGAATCAAAGGGTGGGCCTCACAAAACCCGTCTTTATTGCGGGAGGAATTGGTATTGAAAATATTGAAGAAGCAATCAAACGCTTTCACCCTTACGCTATTGATGTCAGTAGCAGTGTTGAAGTGAATGGCGTAAAGAACATACAAAAAATGAGAGCATTATCTGAAAAACTAAAAACTCTTAATGGAGAAAGCAATGAATAAAGGATATTTTGGAATACATGGTGGTCAGTTTGTACCAGAAACACTGATGAATGCTGTTATCGAATTAGAGCAAGCCTATAATACCTATAAGGATGACCCAGATTTTCAAAATGAGTTACACTATCTGCTCAACGAATATGCAGGCCGTCCATCTCGACTTTACTATGCAGAGCACATGAGTCGTGATTTAGGTGGTGCAAAAATCTACCTCAAAAGAGAAGACTTAAATCACACCGGTGCTCATAAAATTAATAACGTCCTGGGTCAATGCCTCCTTGCAAAGCGTATGCACAAAACCCGTGTCATTGCCGAAACCGGAGCAGGACAACATGGCGTTGCAACGGCAACCGTTGCCGCCTTGATGGGACTTGAGTGTGAAATCTTTATGGGACAAAAGGACATCGAAAGACAAGCACTCAATGTATATAAGATGAAACTACTTGGTGCACAAGTACACAGTGTCACCACGGGAACTGCGACACTCAAAGATGCGGTTTCCCAAACGATGAGAGAATGGACAAACCGCATAGAAGATACACACTATGTCCTTGGAAGTGTCATGGGACCTCATCCATTTCCAACAATCGTACGAGATTTTCAAGCAGTAATTTCAAAAGAAATCAAAGAACAAATTCTTCAAAAAGAAGGGAAACTTCCTGATGCAGTACTGGCTTGTGTGGGAGGAGGTTCCAATGCTATTGGTGCATTTTACCACTTTATTAACGATAAAGAAGTACGATTAATCGGACTCGAAGCTGCAGGACTTGGCGCTGATACCGATAAAACTGCTGCAACGATTACGGTAGGAAAACTGGGCATCTTCCATGGTATGAAGAGTTATTTCTGTCAAGATGACTATGGACAAATAACCCCAGTCTACTCAATTTCTGCTGGATTGGATTATCCCGGTATTGGACCAGAACATGCATATCTCAATGATATTGGACGAGCGGAATATTATCCTATCACCGACGAAATGGCCGTAAAAGCTTTCGAATATCTTTCAAAAACAGAAGGAATTATTCCCGCAATAGAAAGTGCACATGCCGTTGCATATGCCATGCTTTTAGCCCCAACTATGAGAAAAGATCAAATAATTGTCGTTAACCTATCAGGCAGAGGAGACAAAGATTGCGTCTCAATTGCAAAGTATCGAGGAGAAGAAATCAATGAATAATATACAGAGCGTATTTGAAAATGGAAAAGCTTTCATTCCCTTTATTACGGTGGGTGACCCAGACCTTGAAACAAGTGAACAACTCATCTACGCCTTAGAAAAAGCAGGCTGTGATCTCATTGAACTGGGTATTCCTTTTTCTGATCCAACCGCAGAAGGTCCGGTAATTATGAGTGCAAGCGAAAGAGCACTCAAAAACGGGGTCTGCACCGATGATGTCTTTACCATGGTTGAAAAGGTAAGAAAAAATACCCAAATTCCTCTCGCCTTCATGACCTATGCAAATGTGATATTCAGCTATGGAAGTGATAAATTCGCAACAAAAGCTGAAAAGCTGGGTATCGCTGCCATTATTCTTCCCGATGTCCCATTTGAAGAAAAAGAGACGTTTCAGTCCATTTTCACCGCCCATCATATTGATTTAATCTCTATGATTGCTCCAACCTCTCAAGGTCGTATCAAAATGATCGCACACGAAGCTCAAGGTTTTGTCTACTGTGTTTCGTCCCTTGGCGTTACGGGAGAGAGAAGTAATTTTAGTAGTAACCTTCAAGACCTTATCAAAGCAGTGAAAGATGAACGACCAGACATTCCTTGTGCTATCGGTTTTGGTATCAGTAATCCTGAACAAGCCGAAACAATGGCTCGCATTTCTGATGGAGCCATTGTAGGGTCAGCTCTTATTAAAATTATCGCACAATATGGAAGAGACTGTGTTCCAAAAGTTGCAGCATTTGCTCAGGCAATGAAAAAAGGCGTACAAAAAGCAAATAGTTAAAAGATAAATATTCATAAAATATCCTATGCAAAGGTGAAATGGTCAGTGACCTTTTCCCTCCTGCATAGGATATATCATGCATACGCAAGCAATCATGAGAAACAATAACAATTACAGCAAGGATATAAGATTATACTCACTATAAATTGATACCATAATAACGGAAATAACACTCATGATTTTAATCAAGATATCAAGAGAAGGTCCTACGGTATCTTTGAGTGGATCACCCACAGTATCACCAACGATAGAGGCAATATGTGCAGGACTTCCTGCTCCTCCATGATGACCTAATTCAATATATTTCTTTGCATTATCCCAAGCTCCACCTGAGTTCGCTGTAAAGATAGCTAGCATAACGGCAGAAAGCGTGGTACCAATGAGAAGACCTCCAACAAATCGTGGTCCAAATAAGAAACCAGAAATCAATGGAGTAACAATCGATATAATAGCTGGTTTTGACATTTCAGAAAGCGCACCTTTACTGGCAATAGAAATACACTCAGTGTACTGAGGAATACTCGTCCCTTCTAAAATACCAGGATTTGCTTTGAACTGATGACGCACTTCATCAACCATTTCTCTGGCAGTATGAGAAACTGCACTGATTAAGACACCTGAGAACAAATAAGGAAGCGCTGCTCCAATGAGAGCCCCTGACAGAGTCAGTGTATCAATCATATTCAGCACTAAATCAAGAGTCGCACTATTCTCACCAGCAACAGCATACAAATAAGAAGCAAAGAGAGAAAGCGCGGCCAAAGCTGCACTTCCGATGGCAAAGCCTTTTCCTATCGCTGCTGTGGTATTACCAAGTGCATCAAGTTCATCGGTAATTTCTCTTACCCTTGGATCAAGACCACACATTTCAGCAATGCCGCCAGAGTTATCAGCAATAGGACCATAGGTATCAACACTCACGGTAGCTGCGACAAAACTAAGCATTCCCATTGCAGCCATACCAACGCCATACAAACCTGCGCAAGCATTACTAATCATAATAGCTAATGCTAAAAATCCTACAGGATACAGTGTTGAATTCATACCAAGACCAAGACCATTTGTTATAACAATCGCAGCTCCTTCTTTACTTGAATCAGAGAGTTTCAAGGTCGGATTTTTTGCATAACTGGTATAATATTCAGCAATAAGCCCGATACAAATCCCTGAAACAATACCAAGAATTGCACAAATCCATGGTGATAAGGCTCCATACCGAAAAGAAGAAATAGATTCCTTAAAAATGAAAGGAGTCAATATTAAATTCAAGACAATCGTCAGCAGAGCGGCTAAATAGGTAGTACCATTTAACGAGCGAGAAAGATTTTTATAGTTCTTTTTCATTAAAAAGACAACAATAGAAATACAACAGCTGATGAGTCCAATTGCGCAGAACATCAAAGGATAGGAAACTAAAGCAATAAGCGAGTTATAGGAAATAGCATCAGCTGTTCCATGCAATGAAAAATAGGTATAGATTGCTAAAATAATAGCAGAAGCAATGGCGCCGACATAACTTTCAAGAAGATCAGAGCCGAGACCTGCAACGTCCCCAACATTATCGCCAACATTATCGGCAATTGTTGCTGGGTTTCTTGCATCATCTTCAGGAATACCTTCCTCTGCTTTACCCACTAAATCAGCACCCATATCTGCAGCTTTCGTATAAATACCACCACCGACACGGTTGAACATAGCAATAATAGAACAACCCAAAGCATAGGTACTCACACTCATAGTAAAAGGAATATCAGCGATACCCACAAAATTATTGGTAAAAACTAAAGAATCTTTTTGTAATTGACCAAGCGCTCTACCAAAAACGAAATAAACAATGAGTAAACCGAGTAGAGCAAACCCTCCAACACTCAGCCCCATAACCGTACCACCGGTAAAAGCGACTCGTAGGGTTTTTCCTTTATCTCTGGTTAATCGGGCAGTATTGGTAACACGCACATTTGCTCGTGTAGCCATTCTCATACCCACAAAACCAGCGAGTCCACTCATCGAAGCTCCGAGAACAAAACAGAGAGCTGCAGTAAAAGAAACAAGCAACGTGATTAACACAAAAAGAACAGCTCCAACAATGTAGAGTAACTTCCATTCTTGATGCAGAAATTCTGATGCACCTGTTTGTATATAGCCTGCAATTGTTTTCATACGTTCGGTACCAGCATCTAATTTATTTACATTTCTGTAATTAATGCAGGCAAGGGACAAGGAGAAAACAACAGCTACTATCAACAAGATATATAACATAATAACCTCCAAGTTAATCATTATATTTTTTTAAAACTCCTTTCAGTATAAACCCATTTTAAGGAAATGGTAAGAATGTTTTTCCCCTTTTCTCCGATCAAGCGGAGAAAAGGCTCAACAAAAATACAAGCTCAATTAACACCGGACAAAAGGAATTTTGTTGAGAGAATAATAGACCATTTCTCATAGCGCAAAAATGATACCAATGCTTACTGAATAAAAACAATGATACTTAAGAGAGATATAACATAAGAAAGTAATTAAGGACGATGACAGATACATATAAGCATTTTCTCTCAAGAAGCAAAAACACTCTTCATCGATTTCTTTTGTGACATCTTTAGTCTTCCGGTCAAACTCGATAACTATTACTTTACTCTTTTAAAATCCAATGATAAAATGCTTTATTACCTTTCTTAACTAATTATTAAAGGGTGAACAAATAATTCAACCATAAGGAATTTTATATGATCAACATAAATGAGGTTTTTAGTAAGAATGAACAAACCATTTATGAAAAATTGCCTTTAGCCTCTGCCTTTTTTATCGTGTCAGAGGGAACTGTTTATACCTTATTAGTCAGTGATGGAATGTGTAAACTCTTTCGTCTTGAAAGAGAAAAAATGATTGGGCCTTTTTCTGTCAACAAAACAAAAAGGGTTCATCCTGATGATGAAAAAAAGATTCTAAGCCAGATAGATAAATTTATACATAAAGGAACAACCACGCTCAACATTGTGTATCGATATCTCAACAATGAAAATCATAAATATTTTTGGCTAAAAGCAGAAGGTTATTACATCCAATTAGAAAATAAAACAGAAGTAGCCATGGTTACGTTCCGCAATGTAACAATGGAAATCAACCACTTTTCCACACAAAAACAACTGCATCTCAAAAGTGAACAAGAATATCAAGAAATCCAAAATATTCTCAGTGCCGTGGTCCAAAAACAAAATGATTTTATTCTTAAAATTAATACAACGCAAAAAACAGTCCTTATTTTTGCGAAAGAGAATAACTTTGCCCACTTTCCTTTTGGTTTCAGTACCTATACCTATGACGAATTCAATAGTTTTATATTACATCATATTCAAATAGCAGGAGGGAAAGCAGAAGATTTTCTTCTCAATTTTAAGAATCTCGAAAAAACTATTGATGAAGGGTACTCGCAAACCTTTAAAATTAGGGTCAAAGGACAAATTGCTTATAAAAGATTTTTTCTTTTTCACAACAATGGATTTCTCTACTCTGCAGTTTTTGATGTTACCGATTTAATTGAAAAAGAAAGGAAAAAGGCCGAAGAATTAGAAAAAGCTAATAATGCTAAAAGTAGCTTTCTCTCTCGTATGAGTCATGATATGAGGACTCCTCTTGGAGCAGTACAATCCATCTCAAATTTTGGACTATCGGAGAGTAAAGAAAAAAAATCTCAAGAGTATTTCCAAGAAATAATGAACTTTTCATCCTATCTACTTTCAATTATGAATGATATCCTTGACGTACAAAAATTTAACAATAATACCATTGTTCTTCATCCCGAAATTTTTAAATTATTCGAGTGTAAAGACGCAATAAAAACTATCATTAAAAATCAAATTGAAAAAAAACATTTACACTTAGCTATTCAAACAATAGGAATTGATGCTCAAACGCATGTTAAGTTAGATAAACACAGAATACAACAAATACTCATCAATTTATTAACCAATGCCATTAAATACACGCCAGAACAAGGCACAATCAATTGGACTGGGACTCTTATTACTGAAGGTACCCAACACATATTACAAATTGAAATAGAAGACAATGGACTGGGTATGAGTAAGGAATTTCAACAACACATGTATGATGCTTTTTCTCAAGAAGCAAATGATTTGAGTTCCATAGAAAGTGGTTCTGGCATGGGATTATCTATTGTAAAAGGTCTTGTAGATCTCATGAATGGAACCATTCACTGTCAATCTACATTAGGTATAGGAACCAAATTTACCATACACCTCCCTCTTCCTCCACTTACCCAAACAGAAATTGAAGCAAAACAAAATGAGGGATCTCTTGTTATTAATAATGATAGTCTCAAGGGGAAACACATTCTCCTCGTCGATGATATAGAAATTAACCGCCTCATTGCAAAGAAAATACTTGAAAAAATGAGCCTTAATGTCAGTATTGCTGTCAACGGAAAAGATGCCGTTGAGTTGATAAAAACCAACACCTACAATGCCATTTTGATGGATATAAGAATGCCGGTCATGGATGGTCTTACAGCGGCAAAAGAGATTAGAAAATTTAACACAAACGTGCCCATCATTGCCCTTTCTGCAAATGCATATCAAGAAGATATTGAAATATCATTTAAAGCAGGAATGGATGCACATCTCGCAAAACCTATCAACAAGGATCAACTCGCACTGGCTCTGAGAAGTCTCTGTTTGTAACGCTTCCATTTGATACTACCCCTTCGTACAAACTCTCGTACGCAGATAAAAAGACAATATTCTTACACTCTTACGACAATATGACAGCAACGGCATCAGAGATTTTCTCTGATGCCGTTACTCTATGAAATTAAGATATGTTACTATCTTTCATCTAAGAGCTAAAGAGTTGCTTCACCTTTTTTGGTAAAGAATAAAGTCTTGATTGAATTGTAAGAAATCAAAAGTCCAAGAATGGTAATAAAGATACCAAAGATTAACTGCAATCCTTGCTTAGCGAAAACAAAACTGTCTGTTCCAATACTCTGGAAGTTACTGACATTGAGCATGGTAAGAGCGGTAAAGGTAACAGCCATCATCACAATCATTGGAATCCATACATTCTTACTATCTTTGCCGGACTTCTTCAAATATACCGCAACTGCACTCAAAGCTAATGCTGATAACATTTGGTTTGAACTACCGAACAATGCCCATATATTCAAATAACCACCCTTTGAAAGAAGGTATCCAAGTATTAAAGTAATAACCGTTGCAAAAATTGAATTTTGACAAAGCTTTTGCACAGGACCAATAGTTGATTGATCTTGATTTTCATCAGTGAATAATTCCTGGAATGAAAGACGTGCAATACGAGCAACAGAGTCTAATGAAGTTAAAGCAAAAGCACTAATAGCCAAATTAATCAATGTTAAACTCAAGTTGTGATTAACATGAACAACATCAAGGAAATTAGCTATAGCCATAGCAAAAGTCTGTTGAGCTGATGCACCTTTTGGCATTCCACCAAGAGAACCAACACAAACAAGAGCAATAACAGCTAACAATGATTCAACAAGCATGGCACCATAGCTTACTTTAAGCATATCCTTTTCACTCTTAATTTGTTTACTTGAAGTATTTGAACTAACAAGCGCATGGAAACCAGAAACGGCACCACAAGCAATGGTAACAAATAAGAATGGGAACATGCCTTTTCCACCAACACTATAAGAAGTGAGAGCTGGTAACTCCATGGTAGGATGAGCAATCAAGATACCAAGAACAGCTGCACCAATCATAAAGATTAAGAGGAAACTATTGAGGTAATCACGAGGTTGTAAGAGTGACCATACAGGAACAACTGAAGCAATTAAAATATAGACAAAGACAATATACGTCCAACCATGCACACTTAAGCCTGTTGTAGGAACTGCAAGACCAATAGCAATTGCAACAACCAAAAGGACAATAGCAATAATTGTTTGCACAAGAGAACTAGGACGAGTTTTACGGATGAAGAAACCAAAACCAACTGCAAAGAAAATAAAGAGAGAAGATGTTGTAGCTGTGCTACCATTACTTCTTGTTAATACTTCATTTCCTGCAACAGAACCAAAGGAAACTGCAACAATATTTGCAAAAGCTGCGATAACTAAAATACAGAACAACCAGCAGAAAAGTAAAAAGAGTGCTTTTCCTGTTGAACCAAGATACTTCTTAATAATGAAACCAAGTGAATGACCTTCATTTTTAACAGAAGCAACCATTGCTCCAAAATCCTGAACACCACCAAAGAAAATTCCACCAAGTAGACACCAAAGTAATACAGGAAGCCAACCATAACCAGATGCTACAATAGGTCCAATAATTGGTGCAGATCATGCTATAGAAGCAAACTGGTGACCAAAAAGAATATTTGAATCAGTTGGAACGTAATCGACTCCATCTTCATATTCAAATGCTGGTGTCTTACGAGAAGGATCTACACCCCATTTCTTAGCAAGGCGTTGACCATAAAATACATAGCCGCCTAATAGTGCAACTAATCCTATGATTAATATTATAACTCCATTCATAATTCTTCATCTCCTAGAAATATGACTAATTTGAATGTACATTAATACTTTTTTTTATGCATGACTAGTATATCTATGCATATTTCATGCATAAAATATACTATAGTAACGCTTATTTATTTACAGTGAATACAATTACATACAAAAAACATAATAATATTTTTTTTTGAAATTTTTAATATTTCATTTTTGATGCTCATTTTGACCATTCTTGATGAAAAATAATGCAAAAATATACAAAGGAAAAGAATGAAAATAAATAATTTATTTATAAATAATTTGAAATTTTTATTTCTTTTTATAGATAATATAACAAATTAGAAAAGAAAACATAGCAAGAACTCTTTTGTGAGGAAACAAATATCACCCCTCTTCTTCATCAAGATCAGATTTGATAGAGGTACAATGTATTTTGTATGATACTGTTTACTATAGTAAAATTTGCACCTAAAAAAATGAAAAAAGTTTCATTCAATATATACAAATAGAACATATTTGATTTATTACTATTCCAATTTTGTCTTACATGTAGTCAAAAAACTGCATATACATTTTGGTTAAATTTCTTGTTAATTTTATTAAAAAAGTACAACTTTACATTCTTTACAAAGTCTTTTGTCATAAAAAAAATTCATCAAAATTAGTAAAAGTTAACAATATTAAACCTCAATAAAATAATTTACATATAATGAAACAACACATATTCTTTCATCTCAAAAAATGATCTGTTATACAGACAATTCTCCCAACAATCACGGCGTTCCTCCGGTAGCGTCTTGCGTGTCAAAATAAAGAAACACTGTGTATTAAAAAACAAAAATAAAACCATCAAGACCTTTTATAACTGCAAACAGAAAAACCTCTTCGCCATACAAGACGAAGAGGTACAATATATTATTAAGACAAACAATGAAATAAAGGCTCAATCACAAAGTCTGTGGGATTTTTGAGATTTTAGGAGGGGTAGGATTTCTTACATAGCCTTTCCGACTTGCATCAAAAAGCTTAAGAAAGAAATAATCATCATCCGCATAA
>Ga0172378_10000586_pt1 | contig 32221 bp, 28 predicted proteins | sample GrowelOW332metaG_FD_119755 | JGI IMG/M metagenome (GOLD analysis project Ga0172378, IMG submission 119755) | Groundwater microbial communities from an aquifer near a municipal landfill in Southern Ontario, Canada - Pumphouse #3_1 metaG | ecosystem: Environmental > Aquatic > Deep subsurface >...
ATGCCCCACATCTTGCTTAAGGGAGAGACCGGCCATAAATGGACGGGAACATCTGAATAATCCCACTGAGCCAGGAAATCCGGTTTATGCTTGGCTTCGATATCCATGGCCGCTTTAGCCATGAATAGGTTCTTGCCGATGCCACAGGTGACTGTCAGACCGGTTTTAGAACGGATGGAATCAATGATCTTCCGAGCATAGCTTGAGGGAGTGTCATGATGAATCGCTAAATAATTAGTGACATCCAGGAAGGACTCATCAATTGAATAAACAAACATATCCTCTTCACTGACATAATCAAGATAAATAGAATTGATATCCGAACTGACTTCTAGATATCGTTTCATATGTGGCTTAGCAATAATCAAAGAAGGGATATCCTTAGGGACATCATATAAGCGGCATCGGGATTTAACACCGTATTTTTCCTTGATGAAAGGAGAAGCGGCTAAAACAATGGTGCCATCGCCTCTATCAGCGTCAGCGACTACTAAGGGCGTCTTAAAAGGATCCATGTCGCGGCTTAAACATTCAACCGAGGCATAAAAAGACTTTAAATCGATAGCTAGGATTACCCGATCAGTTCTTTTCATAACTAAACGCATTATAAGGGAGAAAAAAGCAGTCTTTAAGCATCAGTAAGCAACTTAAAGAAGAACAACTAGTTGGAATAAAGCTATTTTTTAGGCTTACTCTCGGCATTTGAAAAATCCAAGGAGCACCAAAAATAAAACTAAATATTTTTTACTTGACTTTGCCTGTCCTTGATACTTACAGCCAGAATGTCAAATTCAAAGAAAACTGAGCCAGCCAATTTTGAATTTTAGGATAAAAAGAAGCTATTTGCGGAAAAGAAAGCCCTTTATCAGTTAACTCTCTTCCTTTCCTTGCTAGGTAAGATTAGACTAATTCCACAACCATCTAAAAAAAGAAATTGTCATTAATTAGGAGAGCTGATTATGATCGCTAAAACGGAACTGGACATGACTAGCGGAAGCATCCCCAAAAAGATGCTTCGTTTTGCTATTCCTTTGATTCTCTCTAGCTGGTTGCAGCTCTCTTTTAACTTAGCTGACTACATTGTCTGCAACTACTATGTCAATGAATTGGCAGTCGGTGCTATTGGGGCAACCGGTTCCCTAAGTTCCTTGATTGTTGATCTCTTCATCGGCTTTGCCGTCGGTGTCAACGTCGTGATGGGGAAAGCTTATGGCGCTAAAAACAAAAGCCAAGGTGAAAAGACCATTGGCTCTTCAACTTTGCTAGCTATAGTATCAGGAATATTCTTAGCAATCATCGGATGTTCTATGGCTAAAATCTTCTTAGGTTGGATGCAAACACCAAGTACGATGATTGATATGTCGACTACTTATATGATCATCTATTTTGCCGGTGTCCCGTTTCTATTACTCTATAACTTCGGCGCTGCCTGCATGCGTGGAATGGGTGACACGATAAAGCCGTTTATCTTCTTAACAATCGGTGGTGTCATCAATGTCTGCCTGAACCTGCTGTTCGTAGTTCCTTTTCAGATGGGGGTGGCTGGCTTAGCTTTAGCTACCATCATCTCCGAATTCATTTCCGCCTTATTAGTCTATATCAGTCTCTTTAGGAACAAAGGCTTTGCCCGTTTCAGTTTCAAGACCTGCCGCTTTCATAAAGAGGAGACAATTGAAATACTCCGGATTGGCATACCAGCTGGCATTCAGAATGCCATGTTCGATATCGCCAACGTCATCATTCAAAGCAATATCAACTCATTTGGCGAAGAAGTGATTGCCGGTGATTCAGCGGCTAGCCGTGTCAACGGCTATGCCTACAATGGCATGGATGCTTTTGCTCAGGCCGGTGTCGCTTTCATTGCCGCCAACTATGGCAATAAGAACAAGGACTACATCAAGAAGTCTTTCAAATGGGCGGTGATCTTCTCCTTGATAGCAGATGTGGTCCTGGTAGGCTTTGAAATGATTTTCAGAAGACAGCTATTAGGTCTGATGGTCCAGAACGAGGAAGCCATTCAAACCGGTGAACTGAATATCTACATCACAATGGGAACCCACACTTTGATGGCCCTAGTTGATGTTTTAGCGGCCTGTGAAAGAGGATTAGGAGAATCCTTCTTACCGGCTTTGGTTTCTTTCATTGGCATCTGTGTTGTCAGGCTCGTCTATATCTACACCTTCTTCAAATTGCCTGAGTTCCATACAATGGCTTACTTATATGCGACTTATCCAATATCCTGGCTGATAACGGCTATTGCCCATGCCATTTGCTGTTCCTTTGTCTTTAAGAAGAAGTTCATGGAATTGGATATTGAGGCAGCCAAAAAGAACCAAACAGCCATCATCAACCCTGACAAGCATTAATCGCTGGCTGGTTTCTTTTCTTTGGTCGCAATACCGTATCTAGCCAAGATTCTCTTACGGTCTTTGCTTGATAATTCAAACGGCTCAAAGCCATCGCCGTGAATGGCTTTAGCTGTCATAGTGGATACAAAAGCCGAAGCATCAACTGAAGCAATGAAGTTTTTCAATTCCTGCTCTTCTTTTTTATAGATGACGACCCTAATCAAAGTCTTCTTCTCTCCGCTATAGCCGCCAAGAGCATCCATCACCGTAGTGGCATGGCCAAGCTGTTCGTGAATGAACTTCTGAAGTATTTCCGGTTTAGAAGATATGATGTCTGCTATTAAATAGGAATTAGCTCTGATATAGATGGCATTGATGGCAAAGGCACAGACAACCGCGGAGATGATGCCGACTAAGGCTAACTCCCAGTCCTTCATACAGATAAGACCTAAAATGATCAGACTTGAATCCATTAAGAAGCCAGAGAAATCCTGCTTCATGGTTCCATATTTAGCAATGATGAAGCTGATGACATCAAAGCCTCCGGTTGAACCATCTCCGAGATAAGCTAAAGCTACGCCTACTCCTGAGAGAAATCCTCCAAAGATAGCTGATAGCATTAAAAAAGCAAGGCTTAAGGATCCATCGGCTTGGGTATTATGAAGATAGACCTGTGAAAAGCCAATCAGATCTAGGAAATTGATTCTTAATAATAAAGAATAGAAGGCTGGAAAAGCTAATGATCCTAATAGGGTATGAAAAGAGAATTTCTTACCTAAAAGGAAAAGCCCTAAAAGCCAAAGAATGATCTGTGAAACAGCAACAAAGATATCCGAGACATCAAAACCCCAAAGAGGCTCCAGATAATAGTTAATGATGATGCCTAAGGAGTCAACTCCTCCATTGACGATGTTGCTTGGAATGATGAAGATCACATCCGCTAATGCTAAAACAAAACATCCTAAAAGGACCAAGACAATGTCTTTGGCCTCACTAAAAAACCGTTCTTTCTTTTCTTTGGTCATGGTCTGCCTCCTAAAAGACACAGAGAAAGCTCTGTGTCTGTTTTTAAATTTTCGGATAATAAAGAAACTTCTTACCTGAATATTCTACAATTTAAAAGGAAATAAGGCAACCAAAAAACCCATAAAAAGCCGATATTTGACTATTTTGGATTACTACTTAAGCTTCTTAACGACTTCGTGATAATCAATATGACGTTCTTTAAGAATCGCAATATATTTATCAAAAATAAACTTAGCAGCTTCAGCAATGTCCATCTTCTCAGTATCGACTAAGCAATCGATGATTTTCTTGTCATCATCGCTCATGACAAAAGCCGTCTTGTCATTAGCTAAACGGGAGACAATCTTTTCCGGAGCATCTCCTCTTTCTTCCATACGGATATGTCTAAGTTTCTCATTGGCTTCCATGAAGAAGATCACAATATGGCTGTCATGAAGACCATAATAAGTCTTGGCGCCATTAAGCTCCACAGCCATGCATTTATCAATCCGGACTTCTTTTCTTGAAGTGCCATAGAAGTTTCCATTATAGGAAACAGTCTCGATAAAAGCATCATCCTGCTTCAGCTTTTCAAAATCATCCTTGGAAACAAAATGATAGTCAACATCGTTGACTTCGCCTTCTCTAATCGGGCGGGTAGTATGGGTAATGACTTTCTTAATACCATAGTGAGCCTGTAAGTATAAGCAGGTAGCCGTCTTTCCGGAAGCAGAGGGACCAGTCAGAATGATCATAATAGCCTCCTATTCAACAATCATAATATAAGTTAGTATTCTAAATGGAAGTACTGCTAAAAACAACCGGTTTTCGTCTAAAACCGCTTTAAATTTGATTATCAACGACTTTTTTAATATCAAGTGGGTTATCTAAGATGGCTTTTGGCTGAGGAGTGAAGCTTTGAAGGAAGGCTTTGGTCTTATAGCCCCAGCTGACAGAATAGATATTTTTAATACCTAAATTAGTGGCCGTCAGAATATCAGTTCCGGAATCTCCAAAGTAAGCGACTTTGTTCATATCCAAATGATAGGAGCTTGTGGCTTCTAAGAAGGCTTTCGGGTCAGGCTTGACTTTGCCGCCTAAAGGAATTCCAACCATTTTTGCAAAGTAACCTTTTCCAAAACATTTTTCTGTTAAGGCTAAGGCAATCTTCTCCGGTTTATTAGTATATATAAATAATAGAACCTGTTTTTCTTTAGCATAGTCAAGAGCTTCAATTAAACCCTTAAAAGGATGAGTCAAATCAGCATAATGATTCTGATAGTAATCATAGTAGTCATCAAAAACGGATTGAAAACAATCAAGGTGATCTTTTCCAAGTGCTCTTTCAATCAGTTTGACAGAACCATTGCCAATGAAAGTAACATATTCAGCAACGGTTCTAGTCGGAAGATGATGCAGTTCTAAAGAATAGTTGACACTAGCAGCAATATCATCGATAGAACTGACAATAGTTCCATCCATATCGAAGACAAAAGCCTGATAAAAACTGTTGTTCATTTTGCCTCCTTAAAAGACATAAAAATCATACCACAAAACCAGTTCGATTTTTACCCCTGTTTTTTGTTGGGTAACAGAAAGGGTTTTTTAATCAAAGAAAGTGATGTTTTTTTGTTTGGAAAATTATAAGCATCTCATAATGCTTTTTTAAAGTTGAATAGTGCTATCTTTTATTGTTTGTTTCAAATCTTGTCTAAGTTTTTAAACATGGGGGTCAAAGTTTTTAATTTTTAGTTTTAAAAATGGGTTTTTAGACGCAAAAATATTTGAAAAAAGTATTGTATTTTGTGAGCAAATAAACTATATATTTAAATCATGAAATTGGAGGGGATATGAAACAAACCGAAATTCAGGGCGATTCCCAGTACATTATTCAGCTGAAAGATGTCACAAAGATCTTTGACGGTGTCACCGTCATCGACAAGATGAATCTGAACATTCGTAAAGGCGAATTCGTTACGATTCTTGGACCGTCTGGTTGTGGTAAGTCTACAACGTTGAGAATGATTGCTGGTTTTGAAACACCGAACTCCGGAGATATTCTTTTAAATGGTAAGGATATCACTTCTGTTCCGCCTTATAAAAGACCAGTAAACACTGTTTTCCAACACTATGCTTTGTTTCCTAATCTTGATGTCTATGACAACGTGGCCTTTGGTCTCAAAAACAAAAAGATACCAGTCCCGGTTGTCAAAGATGGTCAGCCAGTCTTAAAGATTGATACCCGTTTAGTCAAAGCCTTAAAAGCTCAGATAAAACGAATCAAGAACGATAAGATCATCAGCGAAGAAAACAAGGCCACTCGTCTCGAGGAGCTTGATACTAAACTTGATAAGGCCACCTCAACTCCGGTTCCTTCCTATAAGTATAAAAAGTTAACTGAATCAGAAATTGATGACAAAGTCGTCAGAGCTTTGTCAATCGTTGACTTGGATGAATTGGAAGACCGAGACATTGGAACTCTTTCTGGTGGTCAGCAGCAGCGTGTTGCTATCGCCAGAGCTATTATCTGCGAACCGCAGATTCTTTTACTGGATGAGCCTTTAGGTGCTCTTGATCTCAAGATGCGTAAGGATATGCAGCTTGAATTAAAGGAAATGCATAAGCGTTTAGGAATAACCTTCATTTATGTCACCCATGACCAGGAAGAGGCTTTAACCATGTCTGATACCATCATCGTCATGAACGATGGTGTCATCCAACAGATTGGAACCCCAGAGAAGATCTACAACGAACCCGAGAACGCCTTTGTTGCTGACTTCATCGGTTCCTCCAACATCTACAATGCTACCGTCGTTGGAACTAAGCAGGTCAAGTTCTTAGGCAAGGTCTTTGAATGTGTCGATGATTTTGCAATCAATGAGCATGTTGATGTCGTCGTCAGACCGGAAGATGTCCATCTTTCTCATACCGAGACTGAAAAGAGCCTGATGGGTAAAATTGACTCCAAGGTCTTCAAAGGCATCCACTATCAGTACGTCATCATGGTTGGACACAATGAGGTCTTGGCTCAGTCCATCGATGACTATGACATGAATCTGCCAGTGTATCTATCCATTCTTCCTGATGGCATCCATCTGATGAAGAAACATGATGACAGCAATATCTACACCGATGCCTATATTGGCAAAGACCACAATGTCTATATCGACGACAAACCGTTTGCCTGTGACCTATCCAAGATGTTCCCAGGTGCCACTATCGATGCTGATAGTATTGTCACCTATGATAAGAAGAAATACGATTTTGCCAATGCTGAAGTCGTAGCTACGATTTCACCTGATGCCTTCCAGATCTCCGATGATACCAGTGAGAGTCAGGATTCCGGCATTGTCATCAATTCCGTTTACAAGGGCAACCAATATACGATTTTGGTCCGTTCCGAAACTGACGAAGACTTCTTCATCAATACTCCTTATACCTTCAACCCCGGCGATATTGTCGGCATCAAGGTCAAGCGTGAAGACATCGCTTTACGCTTCACGGGAGAATTAGACGACTATGCGATATAAAATCGCCCGCCAGTCCTTGGCTTTGCCCTTCACACTCTTCTTAGTTCTTTTCGTTCTGATTCCGATTTTCTTCATTGTCTACTATGCTTTCACAGATTCTAACGGCAACTTCACTTGGCAGGCTTTTTCTTCGTTCTTCACCTCTACGACTAAGCTCAACGTCTTACTGGTATCAATACTTATCGGTATCTTTAATACGGTCATCTGTTTGCTGATTAGTTTCCCGCTTAGCTATATTCTCGCTAACCCGAAATACAATAAGAATTATGTTCTTGTCATGTTCTTCGTCATGCCGATGTGGATCAACTTCGTCTTACGTACCGGTGCTTTACGAGACTTACTTTCCGTCTTCTTAGGATGGTGTGGCACCACAACTGGAGAACATCCGCTTTTCTGCACGATGGTAGGTATGGTTATCAACTATATTCCGTTTACTGTTTTGCCTTTATATTCCACCATGCTTAAGCTTGACCACTCTCAGATTGAGGCTGCTCAGGACTTGGGATGCAATGGAATCCAGACTTTCACCCGTTCTATTATTCCTCAGGCTATGCCTGGAATCATCTCAGCCAGTATGATGGTTTTCATGCCTACTATTTCTTCTTATGTTATCTCCGATACCTTAAGTGAAGGACAGATTATGCTATTTGGAAACTCCATTTACTTATCCTTCTCTAACTCGGATTGGAATGGCGGATCCTTCATGTCCTTAATTATGTTGCTGATCATCTTTGTAGTTATGCTCGGTACTAGAAAGTTCCAAGGCAATGATGAAGAAAGGAGTGCAGCATGGTAGTTAAAAAGATTTTTGCTTACACCTACATTTATCTCGTTTTACTATTTCTGTATCTGCCCGTCTTCTATTTAATTGTTTTCTCATTCACTGATTCCAGTTTCGCTGGCCAGTGGTCTGGATTTTCTTTAGAGTTATATCCTCGTCTTTTCCAAGACAAGGAAATCATGGTCGCCTTAGGAAACACCTTAATTATTGCCGCTCTCTCTTCCTTGCTCTCAACTTTGATTGGTACTCTTGGCGCTATCGGTATCTTCTACTGCAAGAAGGGTGTCCGTCATTTCTTGGAGAACATCAACCAAATCAATGTCGTCAATGCCGAAATTGTCATTGCCATGTCTTTGACTGTTATGTTCGTCTTTGTCGGTCAGAAGTTCTTTGGCGGAAATTCCATCTTCAGTTTCTGGACATTATTGATTGGTCATTGCTGCTTATCAGTTCCTTTTGTCTATCTGAACGTCAAGCCAAAGATTCAGCAAATGGATCCGGCTTTATATGAAGCTGCTCTAGACTTAGGGTCAACTCCTAACCAGGCTATCCATAAGGTCATCATTCCTCAAATCATTCCTGGCATTATGGCTGCTTTGCTTTTATCTTTCACTTTATCCTTGGATGACTTCATTGTCACTGCTTTTACTAGAGGCTCTGGCTTATTATCCGGTGGTGCCCAGATTGAAACCCTATCGACTTTAGTTCAGTCTAAGATCAAGAAAGGCGCCGTCCCTCCGGAATTAAGAGCTTTGACTACCATCATCTTCCTGATTGTCTTGACTATCGTCATTGCCTACTCTATCCGTGTCAACATAAAAGCTAAGGGACAAAAGAAGCTTGGCAAGTCCCATGCTGATAAGAGGTTATCCTTCAATGCCTAACAAGAACATCAAGAAAGGCTTAGTCCTTTTAGCAGTCGGCTTCCTTATCGGCTCTGATTCCTATGGCATCGGAGATACCGCTGTCAAACAAAGCCGCATCTATTTTGCTGAGCAGCAGACTCAGGAATATCTCAACGTCTATAACTGTGAAGATTACATTGCTGAAGATGAAGATAATGATGATGGCACTACCACTAAAGGCTTAATCTCCAAATTCGAAGACTACTGCTTGGAGACTTTAGGACGTAAGGTCACTGTCAACTATTCCGGATACGATACTAACGAGAATATGCTCTCCGAATACAAAACCGGAAAGACAAAGTATGATCTGATTTGTTCTTCCGATTACATCATTCAGAAAATGATGGCCGATGGTGATTTGGTTAAATTCGATGAAGGATCAACACCGGAATATGACGCTAATGTTTCCCCCTATGTCAAAGGGAAGATGTCAGCCATTAAAGTCAACAATGAACCTTTAACCGATTATTCTAGAGGCTACATGTGGGGAACCTTAGGACTTCTATACAACAATGGCTTTTCATCATTAGAGTCTAAAGGCATCACTGCAAGTGAGATGAATACGGATATGAAATCCTGGCTGTCTTTATGGGATAGCAAATACATGAATCTCATCGCCATCAAGGATTCCATGCGTGATACTTACTCTGTTGGTGTCATGAAGACCTTCAATGACGACTTCGAACTTAATGGTATTTCCTATCAGGGATTCCAGACTTTGAAAATTCTGCATGATGCCGGTTCCATCACTGATGAAGAATACAACGAAAAAGTAACGACCATCTTCAACTTCTGCGATGATACTTCCATTCAGATGGTTCAGAACAATCTGAAGACCTTGAAGTCTAACGCCTTTGGCTTTGAAGTCGACTCAGGAAAGACGGATATGGCCCGTGGCAAGTTCTTTGCTATTGATATGGCTTGGTCTGGTGATGCGGCTTATGCTATGGATCAAGCTGATGAATTCAATGAAGCCAAAGCCAATGATTCGACCTATACTCCAACCATTCTTCGCTACTCCTTACCGGAAACCGGAGCCAATATTTGGTTTGATGGCTGGTTCATGCCAAAAGAAGTTCATGATAAGGGCTTAGCTGAAGCCTTCGTTGACTTTATCTCCACTCCTGACAATGTCTGCCAGAATATGGATTACATCGGCTACACGTCAGTTATTGCCGGTGATCAGGTCTTAAACCTCATCCAGTCTTGGTATGACTTGCGTTGGAATGACAAACTCAATGACGGTGAAGGCGGAATAGATGAAACAGCTACCTCAGAACTTACTTTAGTCGACAGCAAGAATATCTATAGTCTCACTGATGAAGAGATTGAAAACTCCTACTATGAGAAGAGCATCAATTACTTCTTCAATGGAACCTTAAATGAGAAGACCGACGCCGATACGATCTTTGCTGTCAGCGCCAGTGAGAAAGACCGGCAGTTTGATACCATGTATCCGGATGAAAAAGTTCTTCCTAGTTTAGCAGTCATGGCTGACTTTGGAACTCAGAATGCCTCAATCACCATGATGTGGGAACAGGTCAAGAATACTGATTTACCGGCTTGGGCCTACTACACCATCTTAGCGGTTGTCGTCTTGATCATTGCCTTAATCATCATCGACAATGTCCGTAAACATGCCGTCAAAGCTAGACGAAGACAGAGAAAATACAATCGTGAAATGAAGATCAAGAAGTCACAGGCTCTGATGAAGTCTTTGACCGAATCCTTGCTTACTAAAGATTCTCCAACGGCACAGATTCCGGTTGTTAAGTAAAATCAAAAAGACACTGCTTCAAAAGGCAGTGTCTTTTTCTTTATAGAGAATTGCTTTTACTTAATATCTAGTTTATTGACAATATATTCAACTAGCTTTTGAGTGACATTGACGTGAGTGATTTTTTCAATCTCAGTGAAGAAAGCATTGCCGTTAGCCTCTAAGAAATAAGGTTTCTCATCATCTCCGATTGCCACATCTACGCCGGCATAATCAAGCTTTAAGGCTTTGGTAGCATTTAAGGCCAATTCGGTAAATTCGTGGCCAACTGTTGAAGTGACATCATAGCCTTTGCCACCTAGGGCTATGTTAGACCTGAAATCATGCTCATTGATTCTTTCCATAACGGCTACCGGCTTCTGACCGATGATCATCACCCGATAATCATGTCCTTGGTGTTTAGATAGGAATTTTTCATAAAGATGAGGTACTTTATAAAATTCCTGATAGATTTGTTCCAATTCCTGACGGTTATGGATTAAACGGACCTGCCTTCCTAAAGAGCCATGGCATTCTTTGAAAACCAAAGGATAACCTAATTCCGTTTCAACCTGATCCAAAAAGTTTTTAATTTTATATGGGGCCGGATTATCTATATAACAAAGTGGGGCTGAAACTGATAAAGGGGCTGAAACACCTGATTCTTTCAAGGCTAATAGAGATGCCATCTTATCATCGGATAACACTAATGACTCATATGAATTAAACATTGGCATTATTTTAGAAACTGCCCTTGCCAAATATTGATCCTTGTCCAGATTAATACAAAAAGAATAATCGGAAATATCTTTCAAATGAAGATCATTGCCATCTGTGAAAGGCAAAAGCGATAAGGCATCCCTGATTTCCAGTGTCACTCCGTATGGAGCAAACTCCTGGCAGAGTCTTTCCGCTTTATAATCGTTATTAGGATTTTCAAAGTAACCGTTAATAAGAATTAGTGCTTTCATATAATGTGTCCTTAAATGATAGAGATATTCTAACATGCTGACTTAATAATAAAAGGTCTTTTTTGATTTACTTCAGGGAGGCTTCTTAACATAATCCTTAGTCTATCAATTACATGAAAAAGACCCGAATCATCCCTGATTTTTACTGCTGAAGTCCCAAAACCCACACTATTTGCAAATTAAACTTGAAAAAAAAGGTCTTGCCCTCTATACTGAATAAGCTGAAATATATCGCGGGGTAGAGCAGTGGTAGCTCGTCAGGCTCATAACCTGGAGGTCGCAAGTCCGAATCTTGTCCCCGCTACCAAGAAAAATTGAGAGTGGCAATTCATTGCCACTCTTTTTTTATTTCAAAAAAACAGTCAGCCGAAGCTGACTGTTATTAGTAAATTGTTTCTTATTAGTTGGAACGCTTCTTGCCCCAGAAGAACAAGGCTAAAGTCCCTGGGCCAGTATGAGCACCGATTGTGGTGCCAACAGAATAGATTTCGACTTTGCCATTCAGATGCGGGAACTTAGCTTCAACTAAGGCTTTGACATCATTGGCAAATCCCATGCAGTCTGCTTCTGAGATATAGCATTTGCCGGAATAGTTAAGACCATCATCGGCAAACTCACTCATTCTCTCAACAATCGTCTGCTCAACACGTTTGATGGTTCTGACTTTTTCACGAGGAATCAGATGACCGTCTTCATCCATGTTAAGAAGCGGACAGATATGAAGAAGATTTCCAAAGAATCCGCTAGCTTTAGAGATACGTCCACCACGGACATAGTATTTTAAGTCAGTGGAGAAGAACCAATGATGGAGCCTAAGTTTATTCTCTTCGGCAAAGGCTCTTACCTCTTCAATTGTTTTTCCTTCATCACGTAAGTCGGCTAACTTATCCATCAAAAGACCGTATCCGGATGAAGCACCTAAGGAATCAACGACATAGATCTTACGATTAGGATATTTTTCTAACAGCATGCTAGCGGCAGTAGAAGCGGAATTATAGACACCGCTTAATCCGGAGGATAGAGAAACATGAATGATGTCTTTTCCTTCCTTCAGGAATTGCTCAAAATAAAGAATGAATTCTCCGACTGAAACCTGACTGGTTTTAGTCATAGCACCATCAGCCATTTCCTGATAGAAGGTATGGAAAGGAATGGAAGCACCTAAATCATCAACATATTCTTTGCCGTTGATGGAAAAATGGAAACAAATGTACTTTAGATCTCTCTTCTCATAATGTTCCTTCGTTAAATCACTGGTGGAACAGCAACTAATAACATAATTTGACATTGCGTAGCCCCCTACTAATTATTAGTTTACAATAAAGAAAAGATAAAAAGCATTAAAAACGGTTAAGAAATGAATGGCTTTTACAAATTAGTGATATTTGTTCAGTAAATTAATTAATAAACAAGTAAGTCATCCTAAACAAAACTTGAAATATTGAATCAGTTTAGCATTTTGGGCATTGTGTAACAGCAACAATTGAAGTTGCTAAGTCGTTTCTAGCCGATTAATGCCAGTCAGAGTTATTAAACTAACGTCAAAAAGCTGATGATTTACTTTTTTGTATCAATATTTTGAGTGTTTATACTAGTTTTATCTTGTTTCCGTTATAAAATCTTAAGGTAAGAAATTAAGGAGTGCATAACCATGAATCAAAATGAAACAGCCTGGAAAGGTTTTAAGGGTCGTTTGTGGAAGAATGAAATCAATATCCGTGATTTCATCCAGAATAATTACACTCCCTATGATGGCGATGAGTCCTTCCTAGAAGGACCAACTAAAGCCACTGATGTTCTGTGGGGTAAAGTATCCGCTCTTCAAAAAGAAGAAAGAAAGAAAGGCGGAGTCTTAGACATGGAGACAGAAGTAGTCTCTTCTTTAACTAGCTATAAAGCCGGCTATATCGATGAAAAGACTAAGAACCTTGAACAAATAGTCGGACTTCAGACTGATAAGCCTTTAAAGCGAGCTTTTATGCCCTATGGTGGCATTAAGATGGCTGAAGAAGCCTTAACTACTTATGGCTACACTCCTAACCCAGAACTGCATAAGATCTTCACCCAGTACACCAAGACCCATAATGATGGCGTCTTTGATGTTTATACTCCGGAAATATTGAAGTGCCGTCACAATAAGATCATTACCGGTCTTCCGGATACTTACGGAAGAGGAAGAATCGTCGGCGATTACCGCCGTATTGCTTTATATGGAATCGATTATCTGATTGAAGAAAAGAAGAAAGACTTCACCAGTACGGATAGCAATAGCTTCTCCGAAGAAGATATCCGTTTACGGGAAGAGATTCAAATGCAGATCAGATCCTTAGAAGACATGAAACTGATGGCTAAAGAATACGGCTTTGATATCTCCTCTCCGGCCACTAATGCTAAGGAAGCGATTCAGTGGACTTACTTTGGATATCTGGCTGCAATTAAGACTCAAAACGGAGCAGCTATGTCAGTAGGCAGAATCTCCACCTTCCTGGATATTTATATTGAAAGAGATTTAGAAAATCAGGTCATCACTGAGAAGGAAGCCCAGGAAATGATTGACCATCTCGTCATGAAATTCCGAATGGTAAAATTCGCACGTATTCCTTCCTATAATCAGTTGTTCTCCGGTGACCCAGTCTGGGCAACACTGGAAATGGCTGGCATGGGTGTTGATGGTCGAAACATGGTTACCAAGAATGATTTCCGCTTCCTTCATACCTTAGAGAATATGGGACCGGCTCCTGAACCTAACTTAACTGTTCTCTGGTCAACAAGACTTCCTAACGGTTTCAAGAAGTATGCTACTTTGATTTCCATCAAGACCAGTTCCATTCAATATGAGAATGATGATTTAATGAGACCTATCTGGGGTGATGATTATTCTATCTGCTGCTGTGTCTCGGCCACTGTAACTGGCAAGGATATGCAGTTCTTTGGTGCCAGAGCTAACTTAGCCAAATGTCTTTTATATGCCATCAATGGCGGCAAGGATGAAATCACTCATGAACAGGTTGGACCTAATTATGATCCTATAACAAGCGAATACCTGGATTATGATGAAGTAGTAAAGAAATACGATAAGATGATGGATTGGTTAAGTGATGTCTATGTCAATTCCCTCAATATCATTCATTACATGCACGATAAGTATTACTATGAAGCCAGTGAAATGGCTTTGATTGATACTAACGTCAAGAGAACTTTTGCTACCGGAATTGCCGGTTTCTCCCATGTTGTTGATTCCTTATCTGCCATCAAATATGCTAAAGTCAAAGCCATCAGAGACAAAGACGGCGTAACCACTGATTTCAAAATTGAGGGTGACTTCCCTCGTTACGGAAACGATGATGACAGAGCGGACAATATTGCTGTTGATTTACTCCATACTTTCATCACTAAGATCAAGAAGCATCATACCTACCGCAACAGTGAACCGACAACTTCCATCTTAACTATCACCTCTAATGTCGTCTATGGAAAAGCTACCGGCACATTACCAGATGGCAGACAAAAAGGTTTGCCTTTATCTCCAGGAGCTAACCCCAGTTATGGAGCCGAAAAGAATGGCTTATTAGCTTCCTTGAACTCGGTAGCCAAAGTTCCTTATGAAGATGCACTGGATGGTATCTCCAACACTCAGACTATCAATACCGGGGCCTTAGGACATGACAATATGGAAAGAAAGAATAATCTTGCTCAGGTTTTAGATGGTTACTTTGCTCAAGGTGCCCATCATCTGAACGTGAATGTCTTTGGCAAGGAAAAGTTGATTGACTGCATGAATCATCCTGAAAAAGAAGAATATGCTAACTTCACAATCCGTGTCTCTGGCTATGCCGTTAAGTTCATTGATTTAACTAAAGAACAGCAGATGGATGTCATTTCCAGAACCTGCCATGATCATCTCTAAATGGCTGAACCGGTAGGCTACTATAATTCAATAGAATCATTTGCCTTAGTTGACGGACCTGGAGTCAGGTCCGTCCTCTTTTTGCAAGGCTGCAATATGCGCTGCCTTTTCTGTCATAACCCCGAGACTTGGAATTTGAATAAGGAACAGGGAATAACACCCAGTGAGGCCTTTAAAAAGCTAATCCGTTATCAACCATATTGGCAAAACCACGGAGGCATCACCATCTCTGGAGGTGAACCATTACTCCAGATGGATTTTCTTTTAGAATTCGTAAAGCTTTGCAAAAAAAATCATATTAAAACAACTATTGATACAGCTGGTGAACCTTTTTCCAGAGAAGAACCATTCTTTTCTAAATTCAATGATTTGATAGCTAATACCGACCTATTTCTTCTCGATATCAAGTCCATTAATCCTCGTGTTCATTTAAAGCTGACTGGTAAGAAGAATGACAACATCCTAGACTTATTCCACTACCTGTCTGATAAAGGATTTCCTATTTGGATCAGACAAGTATTGGTCCCTACTATCAATGATAAAGAAGAGGACTTGAAAAAGACTGGTGAATTCATTTCTTCTTTAAAGAATGTCAGACGAGTGGAAATACTTCCTTATCATACTTTAGGAATCAGCAAATACCAGCAGTTAGGGATTCCTTATCCACTAAAAAGCGTTGCTGTTCCTAGCGACGCAGAAATCAAGCAAGCAGAACAGCTTTTAGGTGTATCTAAATATCAAGATTATTTAACCGATTAAGCCACCAATATCGAGTCTGCTTTAAAAGCCAACTCCTGCAGGTTATTAAAAGCTTGTGCTAAAGGTAAACCATCTACTAAGGCATGAGAAACAGTTATATTAATCATCAAATGATATTGGTTATCACTAGCGAGATGATATTTCCCCCAACAGATTCTCGGAACTGATAATGAGTCGAGATTGTTAGCAGGAGTAGGATGGTTCATACCGGCAAAATTAAGAGTTGGAATACAGGTCGCATATACAACATCCTGTCTAACACAAATGGGAAAAGAATCAAGTTCATCACCGATAGTTATTTTCTTGGCTTTTTCAACTTTGTCTCTTAAGTCCTGATAAAACTCTCGAAAGTCATCATTCATCTCATTTCCACAGTCGACATAAACACCGTCATTCGTCATTACCGTATAAGTAGGGGCGATGATTTTATAATAATAGACATGCCCTTTTTCATAACGCAAATGAAGTTCATAGATAGGATCCATAGCTTTCATAACTAAAAACATGAAATAGGCAAAGAAGGACTCTTTTCTTTGCTTAGATAACCTAACTACTTTATCAACATTGATATCGACATCAAAGCCATAGGAAGAATCCGGAAAGGTTTTGAATCGATAAAAGATGTTCCTTTTCTTATAAGTTTTAATATCTATCTCGGTCTTTACTTGTTTATTCATCTATTGAACCTGAACTTTCTCAGCTTTATGGTCTTTATATGATTTGATAATCAAAACAAAATAGTAGATTAAGCCAACTGCTAAGACGATATGACCAAGACCTGAGAAAACTGAAATGATAGTAGAGCCAGTCGAAGAGAGCATACCATTATCAGTCTTCACTAACACATCAAATGTCCCTCTGATCAATAACATAATTCCAGTTAGTGAAACCCCAGTATTATAGATAATAAAAGGGATTTTTTCTTTCTTCTCATCCAGTTCAAAGAAAGTCAATAAGACACCTAATAAAAGATTTATTATCATTCCTAAGACTAATAAATGAGGGTGCACTAATCCTAGAGGAGTATAGGCATTAACATAGCCTAGCGCCTTAGTGAATTCCCGATAATAGACTCCACATAATAGTCCGACTACTAAATAGACTAATCCTGTAATCACATAGCATTTAGCCGGTTTTTTCATAATTAACTCCTTTTTTTAAAAAACAGCTTATTATTCTGGCACTACAAATTTAACAGACTTAGGAAGAATACAGGCTTCAATCTTCTTGGTTTTGAAGACTTCGCCGTCAATAGCATAAGCTAAATTCTTATTGGACTCTAAAGAAACTTTCTTGCCCCTGATATAGGTGACAATGTTTTTCAGATCCGGATTATTGATATGTTTACCGGCTTTGAAGACTTTAACTAAAGGGGCAGCCTTGAACCTGGATATCTTATTCAATAAACAAATATCAATCAGACCATCATCGGTTTTAGCTTCAGGACAGCAATAGAAGCCACCGCCATAGCAGTAACCGTTAGCAATGGCAATCAGCATGGCTTTCCCATCATGAATCACTTTATCATCGACGCTTACTTTCATATACTGATTCACTTTAAACAAAAGAGCAGTAAAAGCACTTAGGTAATAGCTGAATGGTCCAGTCATAAAAGGAACTTTCTTGAATTTCTGCATTAAGTAAGTGACCTCACCGTCAAAGCCACAATTGGTGATGTTCATACAAATCCGGTCATTGACTTTCAAACAGTCAACTTCCCTGGTCTTGCCATTAATCAATTTATCTAAATCACGGAAATTATTGATATCACCGAAATTCTTGCAGAAATCATTTCCGCTTCCAGTCGCAAAACTAGTTATTTCAGCCTGCGAATAACCAAAGCTTCCGTTAGCTGTCTCATATAAAGTCCCATCGCCTCCACAGGCATAGAAACGGAAAACCTCTCCAGTCTTGTTATTGGAAAGAGTTTCCTTAACAAAACGTTCACCGTCTCCTTTTGACTTGGTGACATAAGTCTGGTAATCAATCAGTCCGTCATATTTATAAAGAAAAGAACAGATGTCCTTCTCGCGATCAGATTTACCGGCGGTAGGATTTATGATAAATATATGTTTCATGGAATGCCTTAGCTGATAAACAGCTTATCTAATCATTATCACACCTAAAAGGTTTAGCTACAACTTGAATATTTGTTTCTAAAGAAGAAAGGCTGTCAAAACGCCTCATTTGAAACCTGACTGATTTCTTTTTTTCTTTAAAACAAAAAAAGCGCACCGTTTCAGGTGCGACAATTTTTAATGGCGGGGGAAGAAAGAATCGAACTCTCAATAACGGTTTTGGAGACCGCTGTTATACCATTTAACTATTCCCCCAACAATCGAGAACAGCATTGTCTAGTTTAGAGAAAATACAGTGAAAAGTCAATTAAAAGTAAGGCAGAAGCTAGGCTTCTGCCTTACATCTTCTTATTTTGCTTGATAAGTCTTAGCAATCTTAGAGACTAACCCCATATCAGCTTTACCGGCATACTTAGTCTTAAAAGCAACCATTATCGACTTAATGGATTTATCAGCCAAGCCATCAATGACTTTCTTGATATCATCTTCACTCATCATCTCCGGAAGATAGGATTTGACTAAAGCAATCTGGGACTGGATGTTTTTAACATCATCCTGACGATTAGCTGAAGCATACATATTCATTTCGTCTTCTAGTTCCTTCATAGTCTTGTTCAATAAGGAAACCATATCGGCATCAGTCATTTCCTGATTGTTGGCTTTCTTATCGATCATGGTTTTCTGATAAGAACCGATTAAGACACCTAAAACATTCTGCTTATTGGAATCATGATCCTTCAAAGCCTGCATCTTCGCCTTCTTCAAATCAATTAATGTAATCATTTGTTTTTACCTCATTTACGTAACTGAGATTATAGACCTTATTTTTCTTACTTAAGCAAATTATGAACGAATATGGACATACCTTTGCTGACTGCGGTCTCAGGATTAGGAGCAATTCGGACTGGAATTGAAAGAGTTTCAGCAAAATACTCTTTTAGTCCAGTTAGCAAAGAACCACCACCAGTTAAGACTAAGCCGTTTTTAATCAAATCAGCGGATAATTCCGGAGGAATAGAAGCAATAACATCCGTTATCTTCAAAGCAATATATTCTGCTAGAGGAATCAAAGCCGACTTCAGTTCACCGGAGGATACAATCATGGATGAAGGGAGAGAAGTGATGGTATCACGACCCTTGACATCAACAAGTCGTTCTTCCCCGTTAGGAGCTACGCTTCCGATTCTCATCTTCACATATTCAGCACTTTTAGCGCCAATCTGTAAATGCTTCTTTAAAACCATGTAACGTCTAATGGCTTCATCAAAGGTATTAGAAGAAATGAAGGTAGATTCACAGCTGACAATATCGCCTAAAGAAAGAACACCAATATCAGTTATTCCAGCTCCTATGTTGCAGACAAGAGTGGCAGTTGGAGCATAGACATTCTCACCGGCACCTAAAGCTGCTAATTTAGCTTGGCTTTCAATAAAGATTTCCTTAGCCTGAAAATTCTTGGCAATCTCAATCAAGGCTTTACGGTTAACCTTGCTGCACTGAGAAGGAGCGGAAAAGAGAATGGAGGCATTGCGGAAAGTCTTCTCAAGATGAAGATTCTGGAAAATCTTGTCTAAGAACATGAAGCAAGCATCGGAATCAGCTATAAATCCATGTTCAACCGGGTTAGTGATTTCATAATTGTAAGGTGTCTTACCCTGAATTTTGCTAGCCAAAAAACCGATTTCTTTAACTTCATGACTGTTTTTGTCAATGGCAACACATGTCGGTTCATTAAAGACAACCGAATCCGAATTCGATGAATAGACCAAGGTATTAGCTGTTCCTAAGTCTACGCCAATTATTTCTTTTCTTAGCATCTATAGTATTCTACTATTTTTGTCTCTCAATTGAAATTACTTATATCTAACCAATTAAGAAAAAAAGCACTCATAAACCAATTAATTGTTCATGAGTGCCTATAATCTAAACTAAACAGCCTACTTCGTAGTCTCGGGTTCAGGCTTTACTTCACTGATTGCTTCTTTAACAACACTGGCAGCACTTGCTAAGCCTTTAGCAGTCTCAGGAATGAAGATCTTAGTAGCCTTACCATCAGCGACCTTAGCTAAGGCTTCATAATAACGTAAAGTAAGAACTGCTTGATCAGCTTCAGCTGACTTCACGGCCTTGATACCTTCAGCTTCGGCCTCTCTGATCAGCTTAATACCATCTGCTTCGGCCTGCTTCATGTTTCTTAAACTCTGAGCATCACCTTCAGCTTTGAGAATGGCGGCCTGCTTCTCAGATTCAGCATTGAGAATCATAGAAGCCTTCTTACCTTCAGCAATCAGAATATCAGACTGCTTCTCACCTTCAGCCAGCAAGATCTTTTCACGCTTTTCACGTTCAGCTCTCATCTGTCTTTCCATAGCATTTCTAATATCCTGCGGAGGAAGAATGTTCTTGACTTCAACTCGATTGACCTTGATTCCCCACGGATCAGTGGCTTCATCAAGAATTTGTCTCATTTTACCGTTGATGATGTCTCTAGAAGTCAAAGTGCCATCAAGATCCAAATCACCGATGATGTTTCTTAAGGTAGTAGCAGAAAGATATTCAATAGCGGCAATCGGGTTCTCAACACCATAGGCATAAAGCTTAGGATCAGTCACTTGGAAGAAGATAACCGTATCAATCTCCATAGTGACATTATCTTTAGTAATAACAGATTGAGGTTCAAAATCCTTAACCTGTTCCTTCATGGAAATTGCATGAGTGACCCGGTCAATGAACGGAATCAGGAAATGAATGCCAACACCCCAAGTAGAATGATAAGCACCCATTCTTTCCACAATCATCTTATCCGTCTGATGAACGATACGGATATTGCAAATGACAATTAGAATCAAGACAAATAAGATCGAACAAATAACGATAACAGCAATTAATCCTGGATTCATATTATTTTTCCTCCGAGGTTGCTTCATCAGCAACTTTCTTTACTACCAACTTATTTCCGGTAACGGATAAGACTTCTACCACTGAGCCTTCTTGTATGACTTCATTGTCATTAGTGGAGATAGCAGTCCAGATAACGTCATTGACTTTGCATTCGCCGGAATGAAGAGGAGTAATCTTCTTTGTCAGGATGCCTTTCTTATGAGCAATATCATCAATGTTGCTGTTAAGAACATCCTTCTTCAGGAATTTATTAACTAACGGTCTCAAACACAACAAGGTGACAATGGAGATGACAATGAAGACAATCAATTCAATCCACCATTCCACTCCTGGAATAAAGGAAATAATCAAGGCTACCACACTGCCGAATGAAAACCAGACGCTGACTAAATCAGTACCTATAGCCTCAATGATTAAAGAAACAACGAAGACTGACAGCCATATAGCCCACATCCATGTTTCCATTTCAGTTGCCTCCTTTTACAGACGTTTCTATTATAAGAAATCCTTCATCATTATTCCATCTAGTACTGTACTTTTGAGGATCGGAAGATAAAGAGAGCGAGCAAGCCTGCTCAATATTCTTCATTAAAGAACAAGAACAGATACGGGAATAAGTCTTCTTACATTGAAAAGAGAAGATCATCTCAGTCGGAATGTCGCCTCTTTCAACCTGATTCTTTGATAGCGGTCTAATAACGATGTTCTTTTTCTCATCAACTCCAACTTGAACTTTGTAGGCGGAAATAAGCTGCTGACCGGCAATAGTATTCAAAGTGATATTAGTGGAATATAGGGAAGCCGTTCCTTCATCTGGGTGTTTTCCAAACCATTGTATTGTCATTTTAACCTCCTAAGCAGCATCATGATACACAATAGTTCAAAATAATTCAAGAGAATTCATACAGTAAAGCAAAAAAATTCCTTCCTGCCGAAGCAAGAAGGAATAATTTGTTTTAGAACTTAGAGAATTCTTCCGGATGATGAGCTTCATACTTCTTACGTTCTTCCGTGTTGAGAATCTTCTTTCTCATACGGATGGACTTAGGAGTGATTTCGACTAATTCATCGGAATTGACATAATCAAGGCAATCTTCCAAAGACATCTTACGGGGAGTCTTTAAAACAATTGTGACATCCTTGTTAGAGTTTCTTTCGTTGTTCTTTGGCTTAGTCTTAGTAACATTGACAGCCAAATCGTTCTGATATTTGTTTTCACCGACAATCATGCCTTCATAGACATCAACGCCAGGCCCAATGAACATGGTGCCACGTTCCTCAGTTGACTTGATGGCATAGGAAGTAGACATGCCAGCATCAGTAGAAACTAAGACGCCGGACTGTCTTTGACCAATCGGACGATTGATCTTCGGACGGAATTCACGGAAGGAGTGGTTGATGATGCCATAACCTCTAGTGACTGTTAAGAAAGTGTTCATGAAAGAAATAAGGCCACGGGAAGGAATGATATACACTAAGCGGGTCTGACCGTTTTCTTCAGTCATATTGACAGTCTCAGCGCATCTTCCGCCGACCAACTGCATGACTGAGCCAGCATATTCATCCGGAACATCAATCTGTAAATCTTCGAAAGGCTCATATTCGACACCATTGATCATTTTTGTGATGACCATCGGCTTAGAGACCTGAAGTTCAAAGCCTTCACGACGCATGGTTTCAATTAAAACAGATAAATGAAGTTCACCACGTCCAGTGACAATGAAAGCTTCACTGGTGGCATTGACTTCAAAACGCATGGAAACATCACGCTGGGATTCCTCATATAAACGGTCCTGAATCTTCTGAGCCGTTAACAGTTTTCCATCATGGCCAGAGAAAGGAGAGTTGTTGGCAGCAAAGGTCATCTTCATAGTAGGTTCATCAATACGAAGAGGAGGTAAGGCATCGAGATGATCAGGCTGGCAGATAGTTTCACCAACCATGATGTCCGGAAGTCCGGCTACACCGCAGATATCGCCACCATCGACATGATTGACTTCGACTCGATCAAGTCCATGGAATGTGAAAAGCTTAGCCACCTTGAAGGTTTCCTGCTTCCCATCAAGACGAATGCAGGTAACAGTCTGTCCAAAGTCGATAGAGCCACGATCAACACGGCCGATACCGATTCTGCCGACATAACGGTTGTAATCAAGTAAAGAAGGCTGGAACTGAAGCGGAGCTTTTTCATCGCACTTCGGAGCCGGGATGGTCTTGATGATGGTATCAAAGAGACAATCCATGCCGTACTTCTGAGTATCCAGAGCCGGTTTTAAGGAAGAAGTCATATTTAAGGCTGAGGTGTAAACAACTGGGAACTCCAGCTGGTCATCAGTAGCGCCTAAATCCATGAAAAGCTCTAAGACTTCATTCAAAGCCTTTTCCGGATCAGCCCCTGGACGGTCAACCTTATTGATTACGACCACCGTCTTCAAGTGATAGGAAATAGCTTGCTTCAAAACGAAGCGGGTCTGCGGCATCGGTCCATCAAAGGCATCGATTAAAAGGCAGACGCCATCAACCATGTTCATGATTCGTTCGACTTCACCGGAGAAATCGGCATGGCCAGGAGTATCAACAATGTTGATCTTGAAGCCGTTGTAATTGACACCGGTAGTCTTGGCAAGAATAGTGATGCCTCGTTCATGTTCCAAAGGATTGGAATCCATGCAGCAGGTAGCGACTTTCTCGTTATCTCTGAAGGTTCCACTCGTCTTTAGCATGGCGTCGACTAAAGTAGTCTTGCCGTGATCGACATGGGCGATAATAGCAACGTTTCTGATTTTTTCATTCATATGAGAATCTCCTTAATATCGCATAGAAAAAATGCAACTTTAAGATTATATAATAAAAAAGCACCGACAAAATATATTTTTTTAAGGAAATTGGTTACATCGCCTTCGAAAGATCATCATAAAGAGCACTTAATTCCTTATTAAGAGCATCCAATTGGTCGGAAACCTGCTGTAATTTTGCCGGGTCGTTGAAGTATTCAGGCAAAGAGCAGAGATCGGTGAGATCCTTCTTCTTCTTTTCGGCTTTGTCAATCTTATCAAGAATCTTTTCAGGAGCTTCTCTTGTCAATCGGGTTTTCTTGACAACAGTGGTATCTTCTTTTTTCTTCTCCATCTTCTCCTGTTTCAAGGCTTTGTTCTTTTCTTCCAGCTGCGCTTTTTCATCAGCCATGATCTGATTGAGACGCTTTTCCTTGAACTCAGAATACGGTCCTTCATAGTAATAGCCGTTGCCATTATAGAAATAAAGCAATTTATCGCAGGTCTTGTCAACAAAGTCTCGGTCATGGGAAATAATGACTAGGGTTCCTTCATAATCATTAAGGGCATCAATCAGTTCGGAGATAGACATCATATCCAGATGGTTAGTAGGCTCATCAAGCAAAAGCATGTCATAGTCTTCCAAAGAAAGGTGGAGAATCTCGATTCGCATCAATTCTCCCCCTGACAAATCAGAGAGCTTTTTCTCATTGGCCTCTTCATAAGTAAAGGCGTAACGTCCTAAGCCGGCATAGATATCCTCATTGGACATTCTCGGATAAAGGTTTCTAAAATAATTGAACAAGGTCTCTTCATCCTGATAAGAGCGGATGTCCTGACGTAAGACACCCATAGTTAGATGGAAATACCTTCTGATGTCGCCAGCTAAGGGTTTAAGTTCATTCAAAAGAGTCTTACCAAAAGTCGTCTTACCGGCACCGTTAGCACCCATGACCGCTAAATGGTCTCTTCCGAATAAGGTAAAAGTGATGTGATTGATCAAAGGCTTATCATAACCAATGGAGACATCGGTAAAATCAATCAGTTTCTTGCCTTCCCGGATTTCACCTTTCAATCCGATAGAAAGCTTTTTGGTCTTAATGGCACTAGGATCCGAAATTGAGGAAGATTCAAGCCTAGCCAGTTTCTTTACTCGATCCTGCGCTCTTGAGGCAAAGCGAGGCTTAGGCATATAGAAAGTGATGAATTTCTGCAGCTTGGCCTTCTGTTCTTCCTGAGCCTGATACTGTTCCAACTCATTCTCGTATTTTTCCTTCTTCTGGCGGGCAAAATTATCATAGGTGCAGTTATACATCGTAAAGGCCTTATTATTGATATCCAGCACCCGATTGGCTAAACGAGTGACAAAGGCAATATCATGGGACACAAACAAAACGGCGCCCTGATAAGTGGATAAATAATCTTCCAGCCATTCGATAGAAATAATATCCAGATGGTTAGTCGGTTCATCGAGGACCAGAAGATCAGGATTAATCAAAAGCAGCTTGGCAAAAGCCACACGGGTCTTCTCACCGCCTGAAAAAGTAGCTATTTTTCTTTGATAGTCATTCTCATTGAAAGAGAACATGTTGAGAATGGTGGCAATCCGATAACGGTAGTTATAACCGTCCTCTGATTCAAAAGCCGTCTCTTTCTGGGAATAGTCCTCTAAAAGAGAAGCATTGTCAGGATCTAAAGCCAGCTGATTGGAAACCTCATGAAGCTTTTTTTCATCATCAATGACTTTGGCAAAAACCGACAAAGCCTCTTCATAAAGAGTGTTCTCCGGATTTTCGATGACATCCTGACTCAAATACCCGACGGAGCAGGATTTGGAGATGATGACATTCCCACCGGATTTTTCTTCCTGACCAAGAATCATTTTAATCAGAGTCGACTTACCGGTCCCATTAGGGCCAAGGATAGCAACCCGATCATGGTCACGCACAATAAAAGAGACGGGAGCGAATAGCTTCTCACCGGAAAACTCTTTATATAAATCCTGGACGGAAAGTATGACTGACATGTTTTTTTATTCTTTAGTAATCACAAAGTCTTTGGACTTTTGGTCATAGGTGATTAATTCTTCAACGACTTTCGGCTCCGAAATAGGATCGGCCGTAATATCAAAGCAATTCAGGATATCGGAAATCATTCCCTGCATATCAGGACGTTCCGTATAAAAAGTAAGAAGGGAGTCGCCTTTAGCCACACTGTCTCCTAGCTTCTTATTGAGAACAATGCCAGCTGCCGGATCAATAATATCATCTTTCGTTTCTCTTCCAGCACCTAAATGCATGGAAGCAATGCCTAAAGCCATGGTATTGATAGAAGTGATGTAACCGGCTTTCATTGAACGAATAGGGAAAGAATAACGGGCTACTGGGAACTTAGCCGGATCATCAATGTAGCTAGTATCTCCTCCCTGAGCCCTTACAAAATCCCGGAAGATAGCAAAAGCCTGACCATTCTTGACATTTTCCTTAATGGCAGCAATGGCTTTATTGCGGTCATCGAAGATTTTAGCCTGAAGCAGCATTGTTGCACCGGAAGAATAGCAAAGATCCGTAAAGTCCTTCGGGCCTTTGCCTTTCAAAGTGTTAATGGCTTCCTTGACTTCAAGGATGTTACCAATGGCAAAGCCTAAGGGCTGATTCATCGAAGTAATCTCAGCTCTGACATCTTTGCCGAAATAGATACCAATCTTCACCATGAGCTTAGCCAGTTCTTCAGCGTCGGCCTTCGTATGCATAAAAGCTCCACTGCCGTATTTGACATCCAACAGAATGCAATCACATCCAGCGGCGAGCTTCTTAGACATGATGGAAGAAGCAATCAAAGGCATAGAATCAACTGTTCCAGTTACATCTCTTAATGCATAAAGCTTCTTATCAGCCACATCCAGCTTGTCAGATTGGCCAATAATGGACATGCCGACTTCATTGACAGTGTTAATAAACTCTTCAGCCTTTAAATCAATTCTCATTCCAGGAATAGATTCCAGCTTATCAAGAGTGCCTCCAGTGAAACCTAAGCCACGGCCAGACATCTTAGCAATCTTGATTCCTAATGAAGCAACCATCGGGCATAAAGCCATACTAGTCTTATCACCAACACCACCAGTGGAATGCTTATCGCATTTAACGCCTTTGATGGAAGAGAGATTAAGCATCTCGCCTGAATGCATCATAGCTTCCGTCAGATGGAAAGTCTCCGACTCACTCATTCCTTTTAAGCGGATTGCCATCAATAAAGAAGATACCTGATAATCCGGTATTTTGTTTTCACAGTAATTGCTGATCCAATAGTTGATTTCATCCTCGCTCAGTTCCTGACCAAGTTTTTTCTTCTCTATAATTGAAAGTATATCCACGTTTCTAACCTCATTTTATAATTAAATTATATCACATAAAAGAAGCCGATTTATGATAGATATCACCAAAAAAGCCGTCTGCTGAACGATTTCAGTAAACGGCTTTTGATTTTTGCTTAATTAATCAATGTAGATAACAACCCAGCGGTCATTATTGACACCGGATAAATTATCATAGACACGGACAAACAACGTATGTTCTCCACTCTTACCGGAATACTCTAAGACAGAATGTTCATTGATATAAACATATTCCTGATCATCTGAAGTCTCGCCATTAGCACAAAGAGCTTTTAAGGAAGTGAACATATTCTGAGCCTTGCCAACTAAGGTAAAGCCGCAGTTAGCGGAATGATGAACCGGAACATCCGAACCATTCTTTCTAGCTAACTTTATTTCACTGCCCTGAGTAAAGACAGTCTTCAGGAAATATTCCTTCACGTCATAGATAGAAGAAATCTGAGAGCTGAACTGAAGCTTCTGGCCATTCATCAATAGATACAGGTCTTCTCCAGTATCTACGGCCTTGGCAGGTTCAGGTTCTTTCACAGCAACGACATTCTTAAAAGCAACGTTCTTGCACGTTTTCTTAACTGAATTCTTATGTCCCTTGACACCATCTTCAGGCTTATTGTTAATATTATCGACAAACTTCTTTTTCATTTAACTTCCCCCTATTGAACTGTTTACTATATTATAGAAGATATCATTAAAAATAAAGAAGCAAAAAGCACCTATGAAAAAAATTAAGGAAGAAAAAGTAGCCACGAAAATGGATTATTCGTTGTTAGTTGCCCCATATTGTTCAAAAGAGCAGCAAACCTGTTTTATGGCTGGATTAAAGGAAAAAGCGATTACATCATTGCTTTTGAATTCCAGTAAACTTAACAAAGAGACGCTTTTGAAAAGCTATCCCGATCTGAACGAGGATCAGAAGGATACTTACTTATTCCGTTTTGACAAAGAAGAGGAACAGTTAGGAAAGTCGCTTCTTCATTTTGGAGGCGGATTCTATATTCTTGACCCTTCAAGTGCAGCTATCAGTTACTACTTAAGTCCCTTAGTTAAGAAAAATCCATTGGTTCTGGATTTGTGTGCTGCCCCAGGAGGCAAAAGCATCGCCTTCTCTTTAAGAAGACCGGATTCTCTTATCGTCGCTAACGATATTTCCTATCAAAGGGCGGTTGAGATAACAAAGAACACTGATCGTCTAGGTATGTCTAATATTCTTTCTCTGTCCTTGGATCCCACTAGAATCAGCCTGCCTTCTCTGTTTGACTTAGTTATTTTAGATGCTCCCTGCTCAGGAAGCGGCATGATCAGAAAAGATCCCGAGATGGAAAAAGACTGGTCTCTTGAAAAGATGAATCATCTTCTTCCGATTCAGGCTTACTTGCTGGATAAAGCCTATGAATGTCTTAAAAAAGATGGACTATTAGCTTATTCCACCTGTTCTTTGTCTATTGAAGAAGATGAAGAACAGATTAAGTCTTTTATAAAGAAGCATCCCGATATGAAAGTTGAGAAAATACCAGTCAGCAAGGATATCGTGTCTGGTGTTTCAAAACTTGGCTATCATTTAATTCCGGGCGTCTATCAGGGTGAAGGAATCTATTTTATTTTCTTAAGAAAAACCAGTGGCGCTGAAGTCATCGATGAAGAAATAAAATATAAAGTCGCTTCACCGATACCAGGAATGAAAGTCTTCGCGTATCGGAAAAATGAATTTCTGGTTCCAAAGATGACCAGAGAATTAAGCTCTCTGCCATTCATTGCTCCTGGCATCAAGATTCATGATGATACAGAACATCCCAAATGTCCTTTCGATCATGCCTATAGCAAAGTCAATCAGAATCTAAAGACTTTAGAATTGACTAAAGAGGAAGCTATCGCCTATGCGCTTGGCAATGAAGTAACCATTCATTCAGATATGGCTGACGGTTTACTGATTCTCACCTATCAGGGCTTACGCTTAGGCTTTGGAAAGAAAGTGGGAATCAGAATCAAGAATTACCTACCTAAAGGTCTTAGAGCTAACTTAACTGACTGATTTCCCTTTTTTTAAATAAAGGCATAGAAAAAAGGCAGCTTCTTTGGGAAACTGCCTTTTTAAGTGATTAGTCAGCTTGCTGATGACTAATCGATGATTTTCTGGTGCCAATGACAGGAGTCGGACCTGCGACCTACTGATTACAAATCAGTTGCTCTACCAGCTGAGCTACATTGGCAAGTATCATGGTGGGTTTAAGCAGATTCGGACTGCTGACCTCTTCCGTGTGAAGGAAGCGCTCTAACCAGCTGAGCTATAAACCCTAAAAACAAGCCCATATATCTTACCATTGACCTATTTCTCTTTCAAGAATATAAATCGACTACTTTATTATAGTTAAACCCTTGGAGACTCTTCAAGCAGTAAAGATTACCTCTAAAAAATATGTCTAAAGATAATCAATCTCATTCTTAAAAGACTCAGGATAAGAAAGAGAAAAAAAGATTAAGACCAAATCAGCTACAAAAAAAGCCCCATCACTAGGGCTAATTTATTAAGATGGTGGGTCTTAGTGGGATCGGACCACCGACCTTGCGCTTATCAAGCGCACGCTCTAACCAGCTGAGCTAAAGACCCATCTCAAAGCGTGTTTTATCTTAACTCTTGACTCTATCCTTGTCAATGGGAAAACAAAAAAGATTAGATTATACTTGAGAGTTTAGCCCTCTCTTGAATAATCAGTAACAAAATATTAGAATAGTTAGGATTTGGAGGACAAACAAATTATGGCTAAGAAAGTTTCTATCAATAAGGATTTATGTATCGGATGCGGTGCCTGCACTGGCACTTGCCCTGATGTCTTCGCTATTGGAGATGATGGCAAGGCTGAAGTCATCGGAACCGGTGATGATGCTGCTATCGACGAGGCTGCTGCTAGCTGCCCAGTCGGAGCTATTGAAGCTAAGTAGTTATTAGTCTAGTAAAGAAAATCCCTGATCAATCGGTCAGGGATTTTTTATTTGATTCTGATGACGACTGCTATCGTCTTCCTTATTAAGATATCACATTGATAGATATCAAAGAAATCATCCTGACTCTGTCTGGTTGTATCCGCAGTTATCTTTTCCTCTTTCAAATTAGAAGAGGAAGTAATCTCATAATCATTATCCGGGTAATTGGCTAAGCAGTAATCATTAACAAAAGCAATTAGTTTTTCATCTGAATTGACGAAGACAGTCTCGGTTTTATAGGATTTGGAGATTGTTAACTGATAAACATAAGTAGTTTTGCTTATCTGACTTAAGAATGAAACATCCGAAGAATGTTTCTTCTTCTTTTTCTTATTCTGAAGCCGTTCCTTCCGGATTTTAGTAGCGGCCTCTTCCTTAGCTATCTTCAGTAAAGAAGTAAAAGGAGAAATCCGAGAGAAGTCATCAGCTTTCATAAAGACTTTAGTTCCTAGCATTCCGCTTTTCAGTACTTGATAAATGACACGATTGAAAATCAGTTCATATGTTAAGCAGACTAAGAAACCTTTTAGAAGATTAAAAGGAAAATAGGCAACAAAGATGATTGCAGCATAGGAACCAGTGAAAGCACTGAAATACTGACTCATTGTCTGACTTAACTCCACATTATTGAAGACATCATAGCAAGTCAGAAACTGAGCTCCATAAGTTAAGAATGTTGGAGTAATGAACAGATAGTTCAGATAAGTCATGATCAAAGAAACAAAGGCAATGACGAAACTATAAGAGAGGATTCGATACTTGAATCCTTTGGAAAAGGCTTGGAAGCCTTTATCCATGATGAATAAAGCGAAGGAATAAAGAATCGAAGTCAGGAAGGCCGTAATCTGACCTATCGGAATCGGAGAGCCAACAGGTCCAAATGTTAAAGCGGTCAGCAGAGTTTTAATTAAAGCCACTGCCAAGGAAGACCAAAATCCATATAAAGAGTAGCTGACCAAAACCACCGCATCCGAAACTTCAATTTCCAAAAAAGGCAAAAGCCAGTAGACCTGGACTTTGCCCATCATCATTAAAAGATATCCTAAGGCTGATAGAAGAGAGACAATGACTAGTCGTAGAACCTGCTCATGAACTGTGAATCTTTGAGATAGTCTACTCTTCATAGGGATTGGTTTTTACGAAGGTGTTATGGGCCTTGTCATAAAGACACTGGGTTTTCATATCTTCAATCACATCCGCAGGTATTTCCTGGTATTTGCCTTCCGGTAAACGTCCTAACAGCAAAGAGCCGATACGGATTCTGGTTAAAGAAATGACCGGATGTCCTAAAGTCTCCATCATGTGTCGAACTTCCCGTTTCTTTCCTTCACGGATTGTAATTGATAACAGGCAGTCATCATCCCGATCCTGCAGAATCTTAGCCTTAGCCGGCAAAGCCGTATAGCCTTCACGAGTTATATATAAACCTTTTTGAAGTTTATCAACTTCGTCACCGTTAAGAGGATAACGTCCCTTGACTAAGTATTCCTTTTCAGGAGCGGAAGAAGGATGAGTGACTAGATTAGCAAATTCGCCATCGTTAGTCATAATCAGCAAGCCAGTCGAATTATGGTCCAGTCTTCCAACTGGGAAGACTCGTCCGTAAGATTCCGGAATCAGTTCCACAACAGTGGGACGGCCTTCAGGATCGTTGGCAGTGGAGACATAATCAAAAGGTTTGTTCAGCATCAGATAAACTGGATTGACATTACTCGTACCGCCGATGCTTTTGCCATCGACTTTGATGTCATCAGTCTCCAAGCATTTGAAACCGGCTTCAGTAATGGTTTCACCATTGACTGAGATACGGCCGTCAGCTAATAAAGCCTCAGCCTTACGTCTTGAGCAGTATCCCAACTGGGATAATATCTTTTGTATTCTTTCTTTTTCCATAAGCAAACTATTTTAACCCTTTTTAGCCTTAGAAGAAACAGACACGCCAAGCAAATTTCAGCTTTTGTGGCTTAAAAACAAAAATGCCTAGGGCTAGCCTAGGCAATTTAAGCCAACTGGTGGATCAAACAGGACTTGGACCTGTAACCACTCGGTTATGGGCCGAGTGCTCTAACCAATTGAGCTATTGATCCCAATATGGTGGCTGTGAGGAGGGTCGAACTCTTGACGTACCGGGTA
>Ga0172378_10000587_pt1 | contig 32220 bp, 28 predicted proteins | sample GrowelOW332metaG_FD_119755 | JGI IMG/M metagenome (GOLD analysis project Ga0172378, IMG submission 119755) | Groundwater microbial communities from an aquifer near a municipal landfill in Southern Ontario, Canada - Pumphouse #3_1 metaG | ecosystem: Environmental > Aquatic > Deep subsurface >...
AAAGGCTGTCTGTGCTGCCTGTCATCTGCGTTCAAAATGTCTCAAATCGGAAAAGTCACGCTGGAGAAATTATCAGGTGCTTGTTGCTTCTGACAAACCTGACGTTGTTACCGGAATGATTAATAAAATCGATTCGCCTCACGGACGGGAAGTATATCTTAAGCGCATGGGAATTGTTGAACCTGTTTTTGCTGATATCCGCACTCAGAAGCGTCTCGACCATTTTACGCTGCGCACACAGGCGAACGTTAATATTCAGTGGCTCCTCTACTGCATGGTTCATAATCTGGTAAAGATTACGAACTACGGGCCTGCTTTACAGACGGCTTAGATGCAGAGGGGGCGGAAAACACGCCGGTTCTGTCCGGCAGCACTTCCCTAAAAGGTCATAGAATTATTTTTCCGGGAACAGTCTGCTTTTCATAAAGACTTTTCCTACACTCTCGTTGCCTTCCTGCGATAGTGGAGCGTTCGTGTGCCTTGCTGACAGGCCGGTTCCTCTTAACCGGGAGAATATTGTTATACCTCTTGAGCTGTTGTAAACTGAAAGGCATATGATAAAATCTTCCGGTATATATGAAAAACTTCTTAACCTTGATAAAGAAACGCTTGCCCGGATCCTTGCAGAAGGAGCATTGCAGCATGACGACATCAGACAGGCAATAGAAACTGTTTTTATTCCTGCTGATAAAGCGGCTGAGCTGGAACAGCCGATAATACAGATTCCCGGGTCTGGTTCGAACAGTTCATATGAAAGTACATCAGTAAAAGTTACACATTTCAGCAGTGTTCAAGAAAAGATTGCATTGTACCGTTCATTATTCCGGGGAAGGACAGATGTCTATGCCCTCAGATGGCAGAACAGTAAAACCGGAAAAAACGGATATTCGCCGGTATGTAGAAACAAGTGGATAGAAGGGAAATGCAATATGAAACAGGTAGCTTGTGCAGCCTGTCCGTACCGGGAACCTGCAGTTCTGGATGATTCAACCGTGTTCAACCATCTGTTGGGAAATGATCCGTTGTACCGTGACGTTATAGGTCTGTATCCACTGCTGCCCAAAAACAGTTGTTTTTTTCTTGCAATGGATTTTGATGAGAAATCCTGGCGGACTGACTGTTTGCACGTCCGTTCTGTCTGTACCGAACAGGCTATCCCATTAAGCGTCGAAATTTCACGTTCCGGGAACGGTGCACATCTGTGGTTTTTCTTTTCTGAATCGTTACCAGCAGCAAAAATACGACAGTTTGCATTTTCACTGCTGCAGTACACGATGGCAGAGTATCATGAACTGCCTTTTTCGTCATTTGACCGTGTATTTCCGAATCAGGATATGATGCCTAAAGGCGGATATGGAAATCTTATTGCACTGCCTCTGCAGGGACGTGCCGTAAAACAAGGATATTCCGTTTTTGTTGACGGGCAGTTTGTTCCGTACCCCGACCAGTGGGAATATCTTTCATCGTGCGTAAAAATTACTGAAAAACAGCTTGACGCATATCTGAAAGAAATTAATAAAAATGTATTGTTTTTTTCTTCAGCACTGCAGCATCCGACTGATATATTCCCTGACAGACAAAAAACACGTTTTTTTATACCGGCCGAATATATTTATTCGGCTTCCAATACCGGGAATCAACCGCTTCTATCTACAGACTTTTCGAAGCCTGTTTTGATAAACCTTTCGAATGCAGTACGGATTACTAAGGATGGAATATCGGAACGGGCTCTCGGTATGCTCAAACGGCTTGCCGTATTTCAAAATCCCGAATTCTATCAGGCAGAAAAACTCAGACTTCCGACATGGAACAAACCCCGGTACATAGACTGCTCAGACGAAACAGAGACACAGCTCTGTTTACCCCGTGGATGTTTTGAAGCTGTCATAAAATTAATAAAAAGTACGGATACATCTATTACTATTACCGATGAGAGGCAGCAGGGAATACCTGTTCATGTAATATTCACCGGAGAGCTTAAACCTGATCAGCGGGAAGCACTTAACTCACTGTTTGTTGCTGATAACGGAGTGCTCTCTGCAGGGACAGGATTCGGAAAAACAGTGACAGCAGCTGCATTGATAGCACGGCGGAATGTTAATACACTTATTCTTGTGCATACGCACACGTTGCTTTCCCAATGGGAAAAGGCACTGAAAAAGTTTTTATCATATGATGCAGGTTCTGTCGGTGGAGGAAAGGAAAAACTGAGCGGAGAAATAGACATAGCTGTAATGCAGTCTCTGTTTGAAACACCCGACATAACGGAAGGAAGCCTGCCCGTAACAGACAAAATGAATGTAAAACCAGTTGTACAAAAATACGGTATGATACTTGTTGATGAGTGCCATCATATTTCCGCATTCAGTTTTGAACGCATATTGAAAACATCTGCAGCAAAATATGTATACGGCCTGACTGCAACACCTTTCCGCAGGGATGGACATCAGCCGATAATTTTCATGCAGTGCGGACCTGTACGCTATACGGCAGATGTAAAAAAGCAGGCGCGGGAACTGGGATTTGCAAGGCATCTTATTCCCCGGTTCAGCCCTTTTCAGCCGTTTATACCGGAGGCAGCTTCAATAACACTGGCCGGATATTATAAAGCAGTCTGTGAAAATGAAGAACGAAATACACTCATACTTACCGATATTGAACATGCTGTAACGGAAGGCAGAACGCCGCTTGTGCTCTCCGAACGGGTTTCTCATATTACTGCATTAGCAGAAAAACTGAAACAAAACGGACGGAATGTGATTCTCATAACCGGGCAGGGTACTGCTAAGGAAAAGAAACAGGCTCTTGAAGCACTTTCCACTGTACCTGAGACGGCCCCCCTTGTTGTGTTGGCAACAGGTAAATATGCAGGGGAAGGGTTTGATAATCCGCGCCTTGATACGCTGTTTCTTACTATGCCTGTTTCGTGGAAAGGAACCGTAACACAGTACTGCGGTAGACTGCACCGGCCGTTTAAAAATAAGACCGAAGTTCAAATATACGATTATGTCGATTTCCGTATACCGCCGTTTGAACATATGTATCAGAAACGCCTCAAAGAATATGCAGCGCTCGGATATACGCTTATGCCGGAAAATGATAATGCAGTCTCGGATTTACACCCGGTAGAAACCAAAAAAACACTTTTTACAGGGATGACATATCAACAGGACTTTGCAGATAATCTGGGATGTGCCAGGGAACGTATATTTATTTCAAGCCCGTATCCTGCAAAGCGGGAAACTGCAAAGTTCATAGAAATCATACGTCATCTCATAACCAGGGGCATTCAAATATTTGTATTGCTCCGGCTGCAGGATGAATCACAACAGACAGAAGCACAAGATGATCAGAAAAAGAAAATCAGGCTGAGAACACAGGCTGTAGTTCAGATGCTCAAAGAAGCGGGTGTGGACGTGGAATGTCGTGGGGATGTTTCGCAGAGGTGTGCCGTAATTGATTCTGCAGAAGTGTGGTACGCAAGTGCAGACCTGCTCGGATATACAGCGTCCGACGACTGTGTAATTCATTTCAAAGATACGGCAGTTGCTGCGGAACTGGAGAGTGAATGGGAAAAGGGAAAATAATGATCCGGACAGAAGAAATACAACTCTTCCGTATGTATGTTATCAGCAAATGTCTCTATTTGAGTAAGAGTCGTCTTGTTATTTTGTCACAAAAAGTATATATTTTTTGTGACAAAAATATGTATTAAAATGATACAAAAAAAAATAAAGATGCAGATTCAAAACCGAATTTCTCACAAAAGCCCCGGGGCTGTTTTTACAGCACGGGATTTCAGTGATATTGCTGATAATGCGACTATCCGGCAGAATCTCAAACGCCTTGCAGAGAGCGGTACCATTCGTCGTATAGGACGCGGGGTGTACGACAAGCCTGTATTCAGTAAACTGCTTAAAGAATATGAAGCAGCAGATATCTACCAGACAGCACAGACATTAGCCCGAACATATAACTGGACTATCGCTCCGAGCGGCAATACCGCCCTTAATATGCTTGGACTTTCCACACAGGTAAGTTCAAGATGGTCTTTTGTAAGTGATGGCCCCTATAAAAAGTATACAATTGCAACAAATACTATTGAATTCAAACATCGGACTAACCGGGAACTTACGGGGATGTCAGGAAAGACAATACTTATAATACAGGCACTGAAAGCATTAGGAAAAGAACAGGTAACGGAAACCGTTCTTGCTAAACTGCAGCAGCAGCTGTCTGCCAGCGAAAAAAACAAACTGCTGGTTGAATCCAGAAATGCTTCCCTGTGGATTGTAAAAGCAATAAAAAAAATATGTGAGGACAAAATATAATGTATAAAATAGCAAAACTTGATGCAAAAGACCGGCAGAGCCTGTTTCATAATACTGCAGCTAAAATGCATTTGAATGACGCTATTATTGAAAAAGATTTCTGGGTATGTCTTGTGCTTGATTATCTTTTTTATCGGTGTTCATATAAAAATGCATTTACCTTTAAAGGCGGTACAAGTCTTTCAAAGGCATGGCATATTATTGAACGATTCTCCGAAGATATAGATTTAATTCTTGACTGGCGTGTTTTGGGATATACCGTCGAAGAACCGTGGAAAGAACGCAGCAATAAACAACAGGATTTATTTAATAAGGAAGCAAATGCACAGGCTGAGCAGTTCATACGCGATAAACTCGTTCCTGTATTACAGAATGATTTCACAGGTATACTTGGAAGAGAAGCAGATATAACTGTTGATGCACATGAACCACAGACGATTAATTTTAATTATCCGCATATATTCGAGTCTTCTGCTATTTTACAGGCTGTCAGGCTTGAGGTAGGACCTCTTGCCGCATGGACTCCTGCATTGAAAGTGGAAATACTTCCATATAGTGCAGAATTATATCCTGACGTATTCGTACAAAAATCAACACGGATTCTTACGGTATTGCCCGAACGGACATTCTGGGAAAAGGCTACCATTCTTCATCATGAAGCACACCGCCCGGAAACATCCGTTGTACCAGCACGTTATTCACGTCATTATTATGATCTGTATTGTCTCGCGAATTCGGATGTAAAGAAAAAAGCATTTTCGGATCTTCTTTTGTTGCAGAAGGTCGTAGATTTCAAAAAAAAGTTTTATCCGCGGGGCTGGGCAAAATACGATGAAGCAACACCGGGCACATTTTGTTTAATGCCTCCTGACCATAGCTTAAAAAATCTTAAAAGCGATTATAAAAAAATGAGCGAAATGATATATGGTCCCAGTCCTGATTTTGATTCACTTATGCACTATATTAAGCTGCTTGAAGATGAAATAAATGCGTTATAGCCAAAATTGTTTAAGGGCATTTCTAAAAACTGAAGCTTTTACAGGTTTCCTTAACAGAGTAAATGAACATTGTCTGGAACTGGTTTCTGAAAGTAAAACTGTTTACGGCATCCGGGTATAACCCCGGATGCCCCGATTGTCAGTGAAAATTGTCAGTTATTCTTAGCAATATACTGAGATATTCTGAAATCAACTGAATTGACAGAAGAAGTAATTCGTTGTAGCATAAAGAGAACGAAAGATATTTGAAGGGGATTGAAGTACTATCTGGCTCCCTCATAACCCGGAGGCCGCAGGTTCAAGTCCTGCCCCCGCTATAAAAAAGCTGATGTCTGACGACACCAGCTTTTTTTATTTAACACACTGGTTAATGGTTCATAGTGATAAGAGATTCAGAAACCAAAAGTAAATCTTCAGTTTTCAGTATGATAAAAAATGGAACATTCTTTATTACAGATTCATTTAAATAAAGCGAATATCAGAAAGATGAAAAAGTATCAGTTTGTAACTTATGAAGGGACAGAATTTATCCCTGAGTAACAGTATAGAAGGCTGTCAGCAGAACTGTTACTCGGTCTTAATTTTTTTATATGAAAATAGATTCTATCTTATCACCATTTCCTCCGGTGTTTTCATTCTTTATTTTTGCATAGCCGCATGATTTCACTTGCAGCTATATTAGCAGGAGCTAAGACTTTTTTCCTCTTCAAGATCTGTCTGTGTTATAAGTTTATCTTTATAATAGCAGGTCATGTCGTGTTCGTTTATTTTTCTAAGTACATGGCAGGGATTTCCGACCGCAACGGAATCCGCCGGAATATCCTTTGTTACGACGCTTCCTGCCCCGATTACACAGTTTTCACCTATCGTAACTCCGGGACAGATGTTTACACCGCTTCCTATCCAGCAGTTATCTTTTATGACGACAGGATCGGTATACATGAGGTACCTGTATCCGGGGTTTACAGGGTGACCGACCGTTGCTATTGTACAGCCGGGGCCGAACATAACGTTTTTCCCGATTAGTATTTTCCCATCATCTATAAAACTGCAGTTACAGTTGATGTATGTCATATCGCCGAGTTCGATATTTCGTCCGTAGCAGAAATAGAACGGTGGTTCAATCCATGCTTTTACTTCCCTGCCGAAAATTTCTTCGAGAAGTTTTTTTCGTCCTTCCGAATCCGCTGGACTGCTCTGATTGTATTTTGTCATCCGCAGTTTTGCATTCAGTCTGTCATCCGGCAGTCCCTCACAGTCGTCGGTGAATAATTTTCCCTCTGCAATACGTTCTCTCATTGTCATACATACCTCCTGTATTACGTCTCTTCTATTTTTGTTAAATCATACGTCCGAGTTTTTCTGCACGTTCCAACGCATCTGTGTGCAGAATGTCACCTTTTTCTGAAACCGATGGAATCAATAAATGAGCACGATCTGTCCATTTTTGATAGGATGCGATGAGTTCATACGTTCTGACCAGTCCGTCAAAATCTGTTTCGTTTTCTGTTTCGGCACATGCAAGCAGATCACTGTTTCCGTGCATTCTTGGACTGCCTGTAAGTACTACTATTTTTTTATTCATCGCTATCCTTCTGTATCAGGTTCCGTATCCAGTTATATTTTTTGTAATGAATCAGCACGGCAGGAAGTTTGATTACTTCATCCATGTTTATGACGGCAAAAACTGCGACGACGGACCAGTGCAGGATAAATGCTGTTATACATCCCAGTGGAACGGTCACAAGCCACATAGTAATGCTGTCGCAGATAAGTCCGAATTTTGAATCTCCGCCTGCGCAGAATATTCCGCCGACTAGCGTCGAATTGACTGATTTTCCGACCAGATAACATGCACAGAGAATGCACATTTTTTTGAAATAGATTTCTGACTGTGGGCTCAGTGCTGTTATCCGGGGTATGAGCGGAGAGACGGCCAGCAGAATCACCCCGGTTATAATACCGCCGATAACAGAAAGTCTGAGAAGGGTATCTCCGTCTTTCCTCGCGAGTGCAAGGTCGTCGTGTCCCAGTTCATTTCCGATAATAATACCGCCGCCGTTTCCTATGCCGATGCAGAAACAGACAATCAGATTTTTGATAATATTTGTCAGTGAATTCGCCGCGACAGCGTCGGACCCGAGATGGCCCATTATCACTGAATACATTGTAAATCCGCATCCCCATGCGAGTTCGTTGGCAAGAACAGGTGCAGTATATTTTCTGAAACCGGTGGTAAGTTTTTTTTCATTCCTGAAGATGTATGCAAATTGAAGACGTATTCTGTCCTTTCCCAGCGACTCTGCGAAAGCCCAGAGCAGTTCGATGCATCTGCATAATACTGTTGCTGAAGCTGCTCCTGCAATACCCATGGCGGGGAAGCCTGCCAGTCCGAAAATTAATAAAGCATTGAATAAAATGTTAAGTATGACCGAAACAGAACTGATGATCATGCTTTTGACTGCCCGTCCGTTGTTTTTCATCACGCAGAGATAAATCTGTGAGATTCCGGAGAGCAGATACGACACTCCTGCGATCTGAAGATATAACGAACCGAATTGTATGAGCGTTCCGTCGGAAGTAAATATGGCCATGAGTACCTGCGGAAAAACAGTTGATACAACGGAAAAAACAGCCGATATGCTCCCTGAGATAATCATGACGTGGGCAGTGATTTTTTCAACTGCAACTCTGTCTCCTTTTCCCCAGTATTGCGCGACAAGTATTGTCATGCCAATGGTAAGTGCTGTAAGAAACAGACTGTGTACGAACGCAATCTGTGAAGCAAGTGAAACTGCCGACAGCATGTTCTGACTGAGTTTTCCAAGCATGACCGCATCGGTTGCGCTTACCAGTGAGAGCATGAAATTCTGGAATGCAATCGGCAGTACAAGTACTGTCAGTTTTTTATAAAACGTGTTCATTACTGTTCCCGCCGTCTTTTTTTTCAATGATGCCCCATGACTCTTCGTCGAACTTATTTTTTTTGTAGTAATAAATTTTGTCCTCTTCGGTTATAGAACGTATGATTCTGCATGGATTACCTGCTGCAACAGAATCTGCCGGAATATCTTTTGTTACAACGCTTCCTGCACCGATAACTGCATTATCGCCGATTGTCACTCCCGGACAGATAACGACATTTCCTCCTATCCATACGTTGTTTCCTATAACGACAGGAATACCGTATTCGTATCCAGAATTGCGCGAAACAGGATGAACAGGATGTCCCGCCGTGTATATTGCAACATTCGGTGCAATCTGCACGTTATCTCCGATTGTGACCTGTGCAACGTCGAGTATGACGCAGTTGTAATTAATAAACAGATTTTTTCCTGTTTTAATGTGAAAACCGTAGTCGCAATGGAACGGCGGATTAATAAAAATACCTTCTTTGCTTTCAGGGATTAGCTTTTTTATTATGCCGGAGAGCAGTTTAAAATCAGATGAATCGGCAGTATTCAGTTCCTGTACGATTCTGCGTGCTTCTGCCTGTTCTTTAATGACTGCTTCGTCCGAAATGTAGGGGAGACCAGAGTCTCTGCGTGTTATATTGTCCATTGATGTCCTCCAGGGAACGCTTTTCTTGTTCCTTCCTGACTATAGTACAGCTCTGGTTCAGAGCGCTACCATTTTAGGAGAAAAAACTATAACAATCGGGTATTTATACTGTATAAACAGTGAAAGTATGGTCTTAATCTGTTATAATTGTGTATCACTGGAGATTTTATGACGAATATAAGCCTGATGAAGGATGCTTCCGAGATTCTGCGTTACAATAATCCTGCGGTCCCGCTGTATCTCAGGAAGGGCCGGATATTTTCGTATCCACATCTTGAGGCACTCTGCCACTGGCACGACGACGTTGAATATATCGGTATGAAAAAGGGACATATGGCGTATAATGTGAACGGGAAAAAAATCATGATACACGAACACGACGGTCTGCTTATTAATTCCCGGCAGATGCATTATGGTTTTTCAGACGACGGAACCGACAATGAATTTTACTGTATCGTATTTAAACCCCAGCTGTTTACTCCGAATCAGGAATTACTACATAAATATATTGATCCGGTTATAGAAAACGTTTCAATTCCATATTATTATCTTTCAGCAGAAGAGAGAGCTGCAGAAAAAATAATAAATATTTTTGACAAAGTTTTTGACCTGAACGAAAAACAAAAAACAGGGTTCGAGCTGGAAATATTGAGTGAACTACAGATTTTCTGGGTAGAATGGTTCAATCTCCTGAAATCGTATTCCGTATACCAGGAAAATAAAACTGATAAAGATATTGCAGTTCAGAAACTGATGGTACGTTATGTATATGCCAACTATATGTCCCGTATTACACTCGACGATATTGCTGCCTCCGGATCCGTCTGCCGGAGCAGCTGCTGCAGGATATTCAGACGGTATTTTAATAAGGCTCCGAATGATTTTCTTAATTCTTACCGTCTTGAAGTGAGCATGAATCTGCTTCTTGATACAACGCTCAGCGTAACGGATATTTCATATTCATGCGGTTTTAACAGTCCGAGTTATTATACGGAAATATTTTCGCAGTATAAGGGTTGTACTCCGACTGAATTCAGAGCACGGCATATATCACAGACATAAAGTCGTCTGATTTGAGGAACTGCATAATGGACAGAAATTATCAGAATTTCATGTTTTTCCCTTTACACAGGCGAACCATCTTATGTAGTATATGAACAATTTTGATCAGCGGTTACGTTGGGAATAGGGAGAAATAAATGAAAGAACGTATACGGAAAATAATTTTAGATCAGGGTGCAGATATTTGCGGTATTGCAAACGTATCCGGATTTTCAGATATTGATAAAGAATACCGTCCGGATACTATTTGGAATAGTTGTAAATCGGTGATCGTGTTTGGTATTGCCTTACCTAAAAGCTTTTATGACATACAGTCAAGACTTATTTATGCCCATTTTATCACTATTGCAAAACAAAATGTTGATGAAATTTCATTCAAAGCAGCTGTGGAAATTGAGAGAAGTGAAAGAATAAAGGCATTGCCACTTCCGTGCGATGATCCTTATGAGTATTGGCAGGCTGAGAAAATGGAAGGACATGGTCTTTTGTCAATGAAACACGCTGCCGTCCTTGCAGGAATAGGATCAATAGGAAAAAATACATTATTAATCAATAAAAAATTCGGTAACCGTTTGACTTTAGGAGCTCTACTCGTTGATTCACCGCTTGACTCAGATGAATTAATCGGTGAATTATGCATCCCCGGCTGCCGTCTCTGCATTGACAGCTGTCCGTCCGGAGCCATAAGTAATAAAACTGTTAATCAGAAAAAATGCAGACTTACTACCTACAAAACTACAGAACGGGGTTTTGATACAATTGAATGCTACAAATGCAGATCGGTCTGTCCGCTTCGGTATGGGAACGAATGACCGGATTCAGTAATAGATCATTGGCGGAGGAATAAATATGGATAAAAAAGAACTATATATGTATTTAAATGAGAAAAATATATGGCATGAAATTACAGAACATAAAGCTGTATATAATATGGAAGAAATGGCTGAAGTAAATCTTCCGTATCCGGAATGTGATGCAAAGAATCTGTTTGTGCGGGACGATAAAAAACGGAATTATTATCTGATTACAGTTAAAGGTGATAAAAAAGTTGATCTAAAAAAATTCAGGCAGGAAAATAATACACGCCCATTAAGTTTTGCTTCCGGAATTGATTTAATGAATATGATGCAGCTGATCCCCGGTTCCGTAACTCCTTTTGGACTGCTTAATGACAAAGACTGTAAAATACAGTTTTTTATAGACACAGAATTCAAGTGCCCTCCGGGATTAATCGGAGTTCATCCGAATGATAATACGGCGACAGTCTGGTTAAAGACGGAAGACTTGATTAAGATAATAATGCATCACGGGAACATTGTTAATGAAGTTACGGTTTAAATGAACCTGTTCTGTACTGTCACCTGTACCAGTTTCTAATATTACCGGTACGCCATATGCCCGCCTGCGGATTTCTGTTCTTTATTTATTTTTCTATCGAAAATGCTGTCATGGCTTTAGTTGGCTTTCCGTTATTTCCCCAGGCACTGAGCTGGTAGTTACTCCAGCTTCGGGCTTCTTCCGGTTCCCAATAAAATACACCTTTGCCTTTTTGTTCCGGAACTTCCATGACTTTTTTCTGCACAGCAACCAGCATATTGTAGGTATTATCTTCCATTGTATCCATACCTCCGACTTCTACGACCATCACATCCCTGCCGTAGTGTTTAGCCATATCCTTGAGGTTATTACCCAGATCGCCGATACTTTGAGTGTAATCAGATCTTTTATCAAGCCAATAGGGATAATAGGAGAGACCTATCATGTCATATTTGACACCATTTGCTTCAGCCGCATCAAACCATCTGCGGAACCGCTGGTTGTTATTGCCCTGGTCAATATGCAGTATAACAATCGATTGCGGGCTGACTGTTTTTACAGCCTCGTAACCTTTGTTTATTAATTTTGCGAGCTGAGGCCAATTAGTAGTACGTCCTTCGGGATACACCATACCGTCGGGAATCTCGTTGCCAGTCTGGACCCATTCGGGAGTTACACCGGCAGTCTTCAATGCGGACATGACATCAAAAGTATAATCGTAAAGATCATTTAAAAGCGTTGGAAAGTCATGACCTTCCCATGCTTTTGGTTTACGCTGTTTCCCCGGATCGGCCCAACTGTCACTGTAATGAAAATCAATCATTACTTTCATTCCCCATTTCCCGGTACGTACGGCCATTGCTACTGTTTCTTCTTTACTGCAATGTCCATTAAACGGATCGTCGAAGGGATTCACGAAAGTCCGCAATCGAATGGCGTTGATTCCGATATCTTTTAATATTTTAAAACAGTCTTCTGCCTGCCCGGTTTCATTGTAAAAGGTATAGCCTTCTGCTTCCATTTGCGGCAGCCAGCTGATATCTGCACCTTTCACAAAATTACTGCGATCATATGAAGGTTCAATTGTTTTACATCCGGGTAAAAACAAAATAACAAATACAGCTGCTATTGTCGAGAACCGATAAAATGAAAACAGCTTTTTTTTCATGTTTTTCTCCTGTATCGCCTTTTGTACGATATCATGTATTTACTCTGCAGACCGTTAATTGACACGCTTTTTACCGCGCTTCCATGGTAAAATACAAAAAAATTATGACACAGGTTTGTCAGGTTGAAACATTTGTAAAAAGTGAAAAAAAGTATAACGCAGAATTTACAATAATGCAAATAACGCTGTATACCTGCCAAGTCGTTCAGCGTATAATCCGGGCGTTCTGTTCAAACTTATTCTTTTTACGGAAGAATACCTAATGGTTAATTATGCTGATGTATATAACTGAACGATGACGGATGTTTCCGTCCCCAGAAAACATAAAGAAGAATAGAGATAATATTGGCAATAGAAAGAACGGACCACATTGAGCGGTATCCCGTTGCGGAAATTAATCACCCGGCCAGTCTTCCTCCGAGACCTATGCAGGAGTAGCGATATGAACTGCCACCCTGCGGAAGCGATTGAAAGATAGAATTGACGACTGATCAAACCCTCCAATCTATGCTGTAAAAACCGGTCTGGTTATAATTTTTTGTCCAGAAATTTCTTTATGTACAGTGCCGTTTGAACTAAGCTCCGGGTATCGCCGTCGGAAAGATCAACTCCCAGCGTTTCTTCGATTTTATGGATCCGGTAGACGACCGTGTTCCGGTGGTTTGCGTTTTCATCGGAAATTTTCTGAATGTTTCCACCGTATTTTAAATAAAGTTCAAGCGTTTTCAGGTAGTCGGTACGTTTATCATCCGCAAAGATTCTCAGTTTTCCCAGCGTATCTTCATACATCTGTTCCAGAACTTTCCTGTTTTTTACTTCAACTAAAATCTTAAAAAAACCCAGCGAATCGTATCTGCCCACCGAATTAACCGAGTCGGTCAGTTCCATAGCATACAGCGCATGGTTGTACATGTCGGGCAGTTCTTTCTGGTTTTTGCAGCTGTCCGAAAGCGACGTTTTTTTTCCGTAAAAGTATTTGTCGTTTGCGGCTATCCTGGCTATTTCGTACGCTGATTTTTCAAAATTTTCTTTTAAAACGTAGATTACTTTCTGGTTATGTATGAAACCTGCATAGCTGTTTGCGGGCAGACCAAGTTTCGGATTGAATGAAAAGTTGACGTACCGTTTTATCTGTTCGATGTCGTTATTGAACCGTTTCATTTCAATTTCCAGAAGTACCACTGCAAATTCTTCTGCATCATGGAAGGGGGTGTTTAATATTTGATTCGGGTCCGCGCTTTCCGGAGTAAAAATTGCAGTATAGAAGAAATTTTCAACTGAAAAAGCATTCTGCCGGTCTGTCGCCAGCATGTTGCCGACTTCCTGCATAACATCTATCGTATGGATTTCCCAGGGCATTGTAAAAAGAGGAAAGGAAAGTTCATCACATAAAGCAGTAATCTTTTCAGGGACTTCATAGATATATTTCCCTGTGTTGATTATAAGTCCCGATGCATTGTGCTTTTGAAAATTGTCTATGTAGGTTTTTAAAAACTGCGTGAGATTTGCCGATTCATCGCCTTTGTTGTCCTGCTGGCGTTCAAAATTTACACCAAGGGTAATGGCAAGTTCCCCGCCTCTGATATATTCTATCGTTGAAGAGTCTTCCGTATAGTAAATCCAGCTTATTGTTCTGCTTAAACCTTTTTTACCTGCAATAAGATTGAGCTTGTATTTGTTTTTAATGATGTTGTAAACGGACTCTACGGAAAGCGACATTCTACCTCTTTATTTTAAACTCCACAACTTACTGCGGAATTAGTATTTGGTTATTTTATACAAACAATTGTATAAAACTTTGTTTAAAATGACAATGAGTACGGTATGCGATTGTTGTAAACTTCCTGCTATACAAATAATTGATGAAAACGGGACGACAAAGAACGGGCTCGGTCACCGATATGGAGGCAATTTATGACAGCAAAGGAAACAGCTGAAATGCAGACATCCAATGTTCTGCTCGGATGGAGTAAACAGGGCGGACTTAATCCGACTGTTGTCGACCATGCAGAAGGTATTTACATTTACGATACAGAAGGCAAACGCTATGCGGATATGTCTTCCGAACAGGTAAATGTCAATGTCGGATATGGAAACAAGGAGATGGCGGAAGCTATAAAAGCACAGCTTGACAAATTTGCATACGTTCAGGGTTCATGGGGTGTTGAATCCCGTGCAAAACTTGCAAAGTCTATTATCGACCGTCTTCCTGACTGCTTCGGTAAGATTTTCTTTACGAACGGCGGTGCCGATGCAAATGAAAATGCAATTAAAATGGCGAGAATGTATACCGGCCGTTTCAAGGTAATGAGCCAGTACCGTTCATATCACGGTTCAACATTCGGTGCCGGTAACCTGACCGGTGAACCGCGGCATTTTGCCCTGGAACCGGCAATTCCGGGATTTATCCATTTCCGCGGGCCGTATTCATATCAGGAAAAGATCAGGTTTGCTTCGGAAGATGAAGAATGTGCATACTACGTTGATAAGCTCCGCGAACAGGTGATTTTTGAAGGCGGCGACCGCATTGCTGCAATCATACTTGAAACAGTCATCGGTTCAAACGGAATCATTATTTATCCGAAGAATTACCTTAAAGGTGTCCGGAAAATCTGCGACGAATTCGGCATCATGATGATCTGCGATGAAGTAATGGCCGGCTGGTACCGGACGGGAAAAATGTTCGCATACATGAACTTCGACGTAACGCCGGATATTATTTCCTTTGCAAAGGGTGTAAACTCAGGCTATATTCCGCTCGGCGGCTGTATTGTAAAAAACGAAATTGCACATTTCTTTGATGACAAATATCTGAGCTGCGGCTTAACCTATTCCGGCCATCCGCTTGCCTGTGCGGCCGGAGTTGCCTGCCAGGAATTCTATCTTAAGAATGACATCGAAGGTCATGTTCAGAAAGTCGGAAAACACCTTGGAAAGCTTCTGGAAGGCTTGAAGGCAAAACATCCGTGCATCGGCGATGTGCGTTACATTGGATTGTTCAGCGGCGTGGAGCTTGTAAAAGACCGTACAACGCGTGAACCGCTTGTGCCGTGGGGACAGGATCCCAAAGGAATCATGGGTACAGTCGTAAAAGAACTCAAGAACCGCGGATTCTTTACATATTCGCATGAAAACGTCATCATTGTAGCGCCTCCGCTTATTATTACGGAAGCACAGCTTGATGAAGAACTTGCAAAACTTGATGAAGTTCTGTCAATCGTTGATAAAAAATATATCTAGGGCATTCTAGCCGTCCCGTCGGGCGTTACGCAATTCTGCTGCCGCTCCAGCCTCCTCGCCGCAGGCTCCTGCGGTGGCCGCTCTGCGTTCCTCCATGCCCTGACGCGTTACGAGAACCGCGATTCGCGGCCATCCTTGCCGCATGACTGCCGGCAAGACTTTAATAAGGAGATTTTATGTTTAATTTTACTACTGCACCGCGTACTATTGTCGGAGAAGGCGCGCTTGAGCAGGCAGCTCCGTATCTTAAGGCGTTTGGAAAAAAAGCGCTGATCGTAACGGGAAAAGTCATCACAAAAACGGGACTTGCAGGTCAGGTTCAGAGCGTCCTGAAAGGCCTTGGTATAGATTCTGTTCTCTATAACGACCTGCCGGGAGAACCTGACGACCTGATGATTTATGCCGGTGTTAAAGTTTTTAAAGATGAAAAATGTGACTTTATCATCGGTCTGGGAGGCGGTACTCCGCTTGATACGGCAAAAGGCGTCGCGGCAATGTCTGTTCTTCCCGGAAAATTAATCGATTATTTTGGAAAAACAATAGAAGGTAATTTCGCGCCGCTTGTGCTTATTCCGACAACAGCAGGCACCGGTTCCGAGGTAACAAAATATTTTGTGTATACTGACACTCCGACCAACTCAAAGCTTCTTCTGAAAGGCGATGCTCTGCTGCCGAAAATCGCGATAATCGACTATACCTATACAATCAGTGCACCTTCTTCAATTACGGTAAACACGGGGATGGATGCTCTGGCACATGCAGTGGAAAGTTATACGTGCCGCAAAGCAAATCCGGTAACTGATATGTTCTGCCTTGATGCCGTTAAACGGATTTTCAAATACCTTCCGGTTGCTGCAAAAGACGGAACAAACAGAGAAGCCCGCGAAAATATGTCTCTGGCAGCGTATGAAGCGGGTGTTGCAATCAACACGTCTCCGACGACGATCGTGCACGGCATGAGCCGTCCGATTGGTGCGGTATTCCATGTTCCGCACGGAATTTCAAATGCGATGCTTATCGTCGAATGTCTGCGTGCAGTTCTGGAAGGCTGTTACGAACGTTTTGCCCGTCTTGGTGTTGAAATCGGTGCTGCAGACGTGGGCGATGATCCGAAAACTGCAGCGGAAAAATTCCTTGATGCGCTTGAATCTTTTACAAAGGAATTGAAAATTCCAACGCTGCGCGGATACGGTCTTGACCTTGAAAAATTTGCTGCCATGGAAAATAAGATGGCATCTGATTCTCTCGCGTCGGGAAGTCCTGCAAACTGCTGGAAGGTTCTGACGAAAGAAGAAGAAATCAGAATTTATGATATTCTGAGAAGCAGATAGACATATTACATAAAACAATGACGTCTGCTATACTTTATGACATGCGGACATGTCTTGTTATAGTAGATTGTCAAAATGATTTTGTTGAAGGCGGCTCTCTTGCAGTCTCCGGTGGTGAACAGGCATGTCGTGCGATTAACGGCCTGCTTCAGGACTCCCGTTATGAAGTTATTGTAGTAACAGAAGATTTTCATCCCGTAAAACATTGTTCATTTCTGGATAATGGAGGTACTTGGCCTGTTCACTGTGTGCAGAATACTCATGGTGCGTATCTGCATGAAAAGATAATCAGTGGTATCGGTTCTGTTCTGCAGCGCGGTGATCCGGTAAGTGTATCGGTTGTGCACAAGGGTATGGATCCCCGGACGGAAGAATACGGAGCTTCAGTTACGGTTGAAGGCATTGAACAGTTTGATATTGTCGGCATTGCGCTTGATTACTGCGTACTTGAAACGGCAAAACTTACAAAACAGCGGTATCCTGAAGCTCGTGTGGTTATAAAAAGCGCTTACACGGCTGCCGTCGACAACAGTCCTGAAAAACGGAAAAACATTAAAGATATATGCGGCCGGGAAAAAATAGAATGGGAGAGTTGAATCTTAACAGGAAATTACCGTATTTCGTCCTTCCTGTTTTGCTTCATAGAGCGCAGTGTCAACGCGGTTCATGATAGAATCTGAAGTATCTCCCTCTTTGTACGAAGTAACTCCGGCACTGCAGGTTACATGAAGCCCGTTTGAGAACGGTGCTGCGGCTATTGTTTGCACAAATTCAGCTGCTGTTTCTGCAGCCTGCTCTGTCGGGTTGTTTGGAATAATACACAGAAATTCTTCACCACCCCATCGTCCGACAATATCGGTTTTGCGTATAAAGGTGTACCGAAGCCATTCAGCAAACTCAATGAGGATTTTGTCTCCGATAAGATGACCGTATGTATCGTTGACTTTTTTAAAAAAATCAATATCTGTCAGTATAAGTGAAAAACCGGATCCGTGCCGTTTTGCACGTGCAACTTCATAAGACAATATTTCATCAAGTTTTCTTCTATTATAAAGACCCGTCAGTTTATCCTGTAGTACCAGCTGCAGAAGTTGTTTATTTGCTTCTTCCAGTTCCCGTGTTACTGTTTCTATAAAACGGATAAGACATCGTACTGCCTTTGTATGCGGATGCAGAGATGTTTCATGAAGTTCATTTTCCTGCTGTATGTTCTCTCCCTGTTCATTCCCCTCGCGCATGCCGACCGTCACAATAGTGGAATTAAGCAGTTCAATTCCCGTGTTAGAACCAAAATATTCGCCTGCTGTATAGAATCCGGCTGTTGGTGCAATGTCCGCAAAAGGAAGAGTTTCCTGCTCAATATCGTCCTTAAGCAGTTCCCTTCGGGTTCCGCATGAAAACAGAAGAATTGCATCAGGTTTGAATTTCTGCATTTTCTTATGACTTTTCCGGGATTCTTCAATAATTACATCGGGATCGGCGTACCCAATTCTGAATTTTTCTCCGGTGTGAACATCTGCTCCGAATAGAATTCCATCATTTTTCGTTACAGAAATAGGAACCCGCGCAATATATCCGTGTTTTTTCTTGATGAGAAATGAAAATCCTACTGCGTTCTCTGCAAAGTTACGATCATTTTCAATACCAAGATAATGACGGTATACGGAAAAAGCGGGAAGATCATCGACCTGTTCTGCTGTTTTTTCGCGTGCAGAAGTAATGGTCATTTCTTTACTGAACGGTTTCCATCCAAGAGAGTAAGAAACCTCCAGAAAAAGATTTTTTCCTTTGAATATAATGACCGCAATTCCTGAATCACATACTTTCTGACCGCACAATATGAAAGATTGTCCGGGGTTATTATAATATCCTGCTGCTGCGCCAAAAACAGGGCATTCAGGAGCTAGCACGGACAGGGGTTTGATGAATTCCGATGAATCCATGCTGATGGCTGTACAGAGAATCATTATTCCGGCCGCCTGTTCCATCCGTGGTACGATTTTTTGTCTGATACATAAACCCACATTTTTTTCATCACCCTCTCTGCAGGGAAGGGTGATCAAATCTATTTGTGACGAATGAAAAAAAGAAATGATCATGACCGTTTTTCCGGTCGTTGTATAGCCGTTGATGATTTCACCATTTGTAGTCGCGCCGACTACTGCAGCATCGGGAAAATGTCTTAGGACTGCTGTCCCAAGACTCTCGAGCCATCCTTTGTTGTTTCTGGACGTATATATCTGAATGAAAATACTTCGTATATCAATTTTACCCCTGCTGGCGGCAAGCTTTGTATCAATATCGCCGGGCGAGTCAATGCTTAGAATAAGCTGGTTCATCACTGATTTTATAGACCATAGAAAGGTTACTGTCAATGGTTAAATTCATATGATTTTATGCTGATTCCTGAATTCAGTGGGTGACATATGATAGTGTTTTCTGAACAGACGGCTGTAGTAATTTACGGAATCAAAACCTGACTGTATTGCAATTTCAGTAACGGTCGACTGCGTCCGGCACAGAATATTGACAGATTTTTCCAGCCTGAGTTTGTTTATGTAGCCGGTGAATGTATCTCCGGTGAGTTCTCGGAATGTCCTGCAGAAGTGAGAGACTGTTATATGCGCACGATTTGCAAGAAAACTTACCGCAATACTGTCCGTATAATGGATATTAATATAATCCAGTATATTTTCAAACCGTCTGATGCTTTCTGTCTTCAGTGACAGTTCCCGCTGAGTCATAATACGCCGGAGATGATTTCTTATAAGCAGCGTGATAAGTTCATAGAGTGAGGCTTTTACCGCAAGTTCGTATCCGATTTTTCGTGAAACATATTCAGTAATCATCTTTGAAATACAGCCTGAGAGTTTTTTGTCGTTTTTAACAAGGTTTGTAAATGTTATTCTGTTTTCTTCGAGCGGTGTGATAAATTTTGTCTGGCACAGATCAGTCTGTCTGCTGAATAAAAAAGGCAGATTTATACGGATGACATAGAATGTAAGATCATTCGAACTGCTCTTCATGAAATGAGACTCACAGCTGTTTATAATAACAATATCTCCTTCTGCTGCGGTGAACGTGTGTCCTGCACAGTCAAGAAATGCGTTTCCTGAGATAAATACATATAACTGCATTTCTTCATGCCAGTGTCTGCGGAATATGGTTCCGGTTTTCACAGCTGATTTCAAAAAAATATCGACACCGAATAAGCTGTCTGGCATTTCTTTTGAGTAATATTCATTTTCGGCCAGTATGTCCGGTATCATATCAATACAGTGCTAATAAATATCAATGTAATTGTCGCTCCCTGTTTCTCGTTTCACTAGTATAAAAAACAGAGGTAAATTATGCAATCAAAAAATATTCCGCGACATGCAGGTATGACACTTTTTGTTGTAGTTGCCATGTCCTTTCTGGCAACACTTGATTCAAGCATTGTTAATATAGCTCTTCCTGTTATGGCAGACAGTCTTCATGTTACGCTGTCTTCAATAGAATGGGTCGTTGCAAGCTATGTTATGATTATCTGTGCAACGCTGCTTTTTTTGGGGCGGCTTGGTGATATAACAGGAAAAACAAATGTATTCAGGTTCGGCACTATACTGTTTTTGACCGGTACACTGTTTTGCGGTTTCTGCCGGTCGTTTGTACTTCTTGTCTTTTGTCGTTTTATTCAGGGACTAGGAGCAGCAGCGTACATGGCTAACAATCAGGGAATTATAACACAACTGTATCCGGGCAAAGGAAGAGGAAAAGCGTTGGGGATTCTTGCAGCAGCCGTAGCGCTCGGAACTATGTCGGGGGCACCGGTCGGAGGATTGATTGTATCGTTCATGAAATGGAATTATATTTTTTTTGTGAATGTTCCGATCGGAGCGGTCGTTTTTTTACTTGGCCTGAAATATCTGCCTGCAGAATCATTGCGGAAAGACAGTCCGAAACAGCATATTGACACAGCTGGTTTTATATTCCAGTTTCTTGGAACAATATTATTGTTTGCAGTACTTATAGAAGCACTGCAGACCGGATTTGGCAGTCTGTTAATAATTTTTACACTCTGTATTTCATTTGTTCTGCTTATATTGTTCATTCTTTATGAATTACACTGCAAAGAAGCACTCCTTGACCTTTCGTTATTTTCCAACCGGTTGTATTCAGTAAGCCTTATATGTGCGTTTATTTCGTATATTTGTATTGCGGCATATACAATTATTCTTCCTTTCTATTTTGAAGATACACTCAGGCTTTCTCCGTCAGTATCAGGTTTGCTGATGATGACGGCACCTTTGTTTATTGCATGCCTGTCTCCGGTATGTGGAGCACTTTCTGATAAAACAGGTTCCGAACTGCTGACAGTTGCAGGGCTTCTTGTTATGGCAGCAGCTTTTTTCAGTATGTCGCTTTTTTCTACCGGTACTTCTTTCGTAAATTGTGCTGCCGTACTTATTCTTATGGCAGCGGGTCAGGCTCTTTTTCAGCCGACAAACAATTCTCTTATTATGTCAGCCTGTCCGAAGACAAAACTGGGAATAGGCGGCAGCGTTAATTCGTTTGTACGCAATCTGGGGCAGTATACGGGCATTGTTCTTTCTACTACTTTTTTGTATGCTTTTATGAGCAGAAAAGCTGGGTACCGCGTAGTTGATTATATAAAAGGCAGGGACGACGTTTTTGTGTACGGTATGGGGCGGGTCTGTCTTATTCTTATGATTTTCTGTATATTTGGTGCGGTCATTACCGTATTTCGTGCCGTAAGGATCCGCGCCGGAAAATTAAATCAGTAATATAATAGGGATATAAAATTTCAGCCGGAAAAACAGTTTCCGGCTGAAGCAGTCTTCAGGCAAATGTGGAACCGTTGCAGCCCCATGCATCGGCGGTAAACGGCTGGAATGTAATATAAATACGTCCTGCCGGAATGTGCAGATTGTCCTGAAGCAGTCCACAGATTTTTCCCGAAAGATTTCGGTTTATTTCCGGTGAAAGACCACCTATACTTTGGACTTCAACAAATGCAGCTGCATCTGTTGAACCGGACATCATGACATTTGCATGGCTTGCAACTGCCATAACGTATTGTTCCGGTTTTCCGATTGTCTCAGCTATAATGGATGAAAGCTTTTTAAGTACTGACTGGGGAATATCGTACGGACATTTTACACTGATCATTGGCATAAACTACCTCCATAATGATATACAGTATAATACTGTTCTGCAGGAATTACAGGGGAAGATAATTTAATAATGTGTGCAGTGGCAGCGTATACTTTCAATGAGTGTATCCAGAAAAGACCCGACAATCTGCCGGTCGTTTTCCGTTCCGTACAGATTGACGCAGCAGTCGGCTTTTTCTCCGAACGTTGAAAGTGATATCTGGAAATAATCCGGATACTTTATGGAACCGGTCATGAACGCATCAGTCATATCTGTTGTTCCAAACGTAAGTTTCTGTTTGTCCAGAATGCCGATGTTCGTAAATGAAACAGGAGGGTTGTTAAAAACTTTTTTCAGAAACACGAATGCAGTACCAAATGGCACTAATTTAAAAAGTTTTTCCAGAAGCACAAGATTTTTCATACATGACGGATCATTTTTCCGGGTATCCATGCAGTTTTTTACCCGGCTGAGTGTGTCTTCAAACGAGGCAGGCAGTTCCTGCCCGATATCACAGGAAATTGTTGTGACAAGATTACAGATACCCACAGTCTGTCTGTCGTGAAGAAAACGTCGGACATCAATTGCACACGGCAGTATGTCGGGTGTGCCGAACACGGCAGCAAGAACGCGTATGTATGCCGTCATAAAAACATCATTTACCGTTGCCTTATGATCTGCAGCATATTTTTTAATATACGCGAGCATATCCTTCGAAACTACTCTGCGTTCGATAAACGGTGCTGCTGGATTACCTTCAAACGAAAACTGCTGATTTCCCCGGGGGCTTAATTTTTCCCGATGAAAATATAACCCGAACCGTTTTTTCAGCGGCAGACGTCCGGAAATCTGCGCAACCGTTCTGTCGGTCATCATGGAACAGTTTTTAATTTCAGTACCTGTTTCAAGCGCCGTATACAGTGAAGCAAGCCGGTAGAGAACTTCCTTGAATCCGGCTGCATCGCAAAGCATGTGATTCATAATAATGCACAGTACATCCTTGCCGGAAGCTTTGAACAGCCCGATTTTCATCTGAGGACCATACCGTTCGTCGATTTCCTGCATGAGAAAATTATTCTGTTCCGCGCCGCAGTCTTCTTTCTCTATAAGCGAAACGAGTTCGTCCGGTGTATATCCTCCGTCACACCAGACCGGCATTTCTTTCTGTATACGCAGATTGCAGCGGATAAGCGGAAAAGAATCCGAGAGCAGTGATACAGCCTGCGTAAGGCGCAGAAAATCCAGTCCGGATCTGCATGTAGCGCTGAAATGCAGCACATGGTTATTAATTTTTTTGGTTTTAAAAAGCTGCTGAAGAATGTCCCACGGAACGGCGCGGTATAGTGTCATAGTTTACCTCTTTTATTTGCAATACATCGAAGTACCAGTACTATAATTCGAATAATTGTTCAAATTATAGTACTGGTACACAGATAAAGTCAATAATTTGAACAATTATTCGAATATATTGAATGATAGTGAAGTACATGTTAAACTGGAACAGGACAGGTAACAGAATGACAAAGGAACGAGTCGTCAGTAAGCTCAAACAGGTTCGCGGCATCAGTATGCGCGAAAAGATAGTGGAAACAGCGGAACGGTATTTCTGTGAAAAGGGATACTTTGCAGCAACGTCGCGGAAACTTGCGGATGCAGCCGGAATATCTATTGGAAGTTTTTATTTTTATTTTAAAGATAAGGAGGAACTTCTTCTGGAAGTATACCGGAAGCAGAGCGGCAGATTTATCATTACTGTTGCTGCTGCATATGAAAATACCGGCCTGTATAAAACGGACAGAAGGGAATGGCTTGGAACATTCATAAGACAGCTCCTTGAGACATACGGAAACAGCGGAAAATTACGGGCGGAACTCAAAGCGGTAACATGGAAAAATTCTTATATCGCAGAGCAGAAAGCAATTATTAAAAAGGAAACCGTTGCGGCGATGATGCAGCTCTTCACAACATCGCCGGTGCTGGATGATGTACATGTACATCATCCAGACGTTGCACTGCTGTTTGTTATTGACATAATGGATGCAGCTTATGAACGTATTGCTGCAGGAGGTACACCGGAAGAACGGGAAGCGGTTATTCAGGAATGCACCGACTTACTGTACCGGTATCTGTTTTCAAGATGTGACTGAACTGATGCATGCATATCCTTACTGCAGCTGAGTGATAATCGTTGACATGTCGAATTCTGCCCATTCATCTTTTATCAGGCCGCCTTCAAACCTGATGAGTTCCATGTAGGGAATGGTAATGCGCCGCCCGGTTGCTTTGACACCATGAAATTCACCTGTATGTGTGCATGTCATGATTATGCGCACCGCAGCTTTGTCGTCCTGAATAATTATATCGGCAACTGCTGCCTTTATATCGGTAAATGCTGAAAAGAAAAAATGTTCATCGTCAATACGTTCTTCCCTTGTCATAGGGGAACCGCCTCCCGGCGGATAGTACATGTGGGCAGGATGTAAGAATGCAGCAATTTTATCCTGCTGTCCTGTTTCATACGACGCAATATATGCCCTGCATATGGTTTCCAACAATTGCATACTCTTCACCTCTGTTGACAGTATATCATACAATACGGAAATGCAGTGCGGAAATAGTTGTTTCCGATTCCTGTTTATATGTTATACTGTTTTAATTATCCATAACCGGGGGATGTATGGTGACAGAAAAGAAATGCCGTTGCAAATGGTGTGAGGACGGTGGGCTGCTGCAGGAATATCACGATACCGAATGGGGATTTCCTGTTCACGACGACAGAAAACAGTTTGAATTTCTTATGATGGAAGTTATGCAGTGCGGCCTTAACTGGATGATGATGCTCAAAAAGCGTGATATATTCCGTATCTGTTTCGATAATTTTGACTATACTAAAATCGTGAAGTATACGGAATCGGATGTCGAACGGATTCTGACCGTTCCCGGTATGATCCGCTCCCGGCGGAAAATCGAAGCTGTTATACATAATGCCCGGTGCTTTATGGAAACGGCGGCAGAGTATCATTCTTTTTCCGAATATCTGTGGAGCTTCACCCGGAACAGAATGGTACTGTACAGAGGACATTCAGGCGGTTCCATTCCTTCTCGCACGGAACTTTCTGACGTCATAAGTACCAGCCTTAAAAAACGCGGTTTTAAATACCTTGGGTCGGTGACGGTGTATGCACATCTTCAGTCATGCGGCATAGTGAACGATCATGTCAGAAACTGTTTTTTGTACCGGCGGCTTATCGATGAAGCCGGTACTCAGCTTGTCCGCAAGAAGGATAACGGATGACTTCCGAATCCTTCATGAATACGGATTACCGTGCCGTCCATGTTCCGTCGGCATGTATGTCTATGTTGTTGTCTTCCATAAGCTGTACGTCCGCAGGTTCTTCTTTTTTCCAGAGTCCTGACACGAAGTTCGTATACGATTTCATGACGATTCTGCCCCGTAAACTGAAACTGTTTTCCGGTGGAAATATTTCTCCTTGTCCAAGATCAGCATCACCATTGTAATGGGCCATCATTGCGTTGACAATAGAGGGGACTAGTCTGTCGATATCCTTATTAGGTACGTGATATCCTTTCATCGTGTTTGCTGCAATATTTCCTATGCCGTTTGCTATAACAGCGCGTCCCTCTGTATCAAAATTTCTGCCCGACGCCTCATAAGAAGGAATCTGGGCAACACGCCTCGTTGTAATAGAGGCGCTTCCGTCGGTGCAGAGTGTGACAGTCCGCCAACTGCACGGCCACGTTACTAGGGAACCTGTTTCAATATCCACAATTGTCTTTCCTGCAAGATACTGAGGCGCGTTTGAAGGCCAGCTGTGTTCAACGATGCTGCTTGCATGGTAATGGCCGGTAAAGAAAAGCCGTACGTTGTAAGCTGCGAGCAGCGATGCCAGTTTCCAGTCGTCGTCGACGATATAATCCGGATACTTGTCTTTCATCGCTTTTATGTGTTCCATGAGAGGATGGTGTTCTGCAGCGATGACTGCAATTCCCTTTGACGATGCGTCTTTGAGGACGCTTTCAATCCATGTGTACGTTTCCGGTCGTATTGCTCCTGATGTTTCAGACCATTTTCTTCCGTTATTGTGTTCATATTTTGCGCTGTCAAGGGCAAGAAGCCAGAGGCTGGGTGCAACTTCGACAACGTATGAAAGACTTTCAGAATCCCTTCTTAGTGCAGACCCATATCCGTCGGCAAGATATATCGAGACAAAAGCTGACGGATCGACGTTTGGGACCGGTTCTGTACGACCGTCCGGGAGAAAGCGGACAGAAGCCGGATTATTGATATCGTGATTTCCGGGAAGCACATAGGACTTAATACCGTCTGCTGCAAGGTCTGAAAGATAGCGCGCGAACAGCCTGTGGTCCTGGAGCTCGCCGTCTTTTGTGAGGTCGCCGGTGACAAGAACGAATGAGGGGTGAACGGCTTTAATGTCAGCCAGTGCCGTTCTGAGCGTTTCTTCACTTTCTTTCAGCAGTTTACGGTCGTCTGCCATGTATGCGTCCCATGCTGCTCCGCTTGTGCCGAGCGATGTATCGTACATGTGCGTATCGGAGAGAACGCAGAACGTCACGGCCGGATATCCCGGTGCGGCATCTTTCGGGCTTCCTCCCGCAGGTGCCTTTCCTTCCGGACCTGATGCAGCACAGGATGCGAATGCGAACATGAGACAGAGTGCTGCCGCTGCCGGAACGTAGTGATAGTGATTTTTATGACAGTTGATATTCATACCTGCCTTATAACACTGTTGTGTGAGGGTTTTATTATGACAGTGTGAAAAGTGTGTAAACTGCGTGTCCGTAAAGTTTGTGACTTTACGGTTTATTGACCGCCGCCCGGCTCGCATTTATAGTTTCGGTATCATCATATTTTTTAAAGGAGGTCTGTACGAATGGATATTGTAAGCAGCATGACGGCGGTACTCAGACAGTAAAAAATTACCGGTAGCCCGTTGTTCCCGGTAAAGTTTTTTCAGCATACCTCTTTTCTTTCTGTCTTTTTCAGACTAATCCGCATTTTATCCCGTCTGACGAATACCCCGTCATTTATCAACGCGGTTACAACTTTTTATATCCGGATCCGTGTGTGCCATACAGCATACTGCCGGTTCCGGAGAAGGCGTTGGTATGTCCAGAACACAATTTATAATCCGCGAATGCACGGAAGCATGTATCTGCGTTCCCTCTGGAGGTTTGTCATGAATGTTGATTTTATACCCGAGTCGTGGGGCTGGAAACAGGAATTTTTTTCAGCATGGAATGCCGCGGCTGTCGATGAAAAAGAAGTATCTACTCAGAAAGACGGTTCTGAATCAGAACCCGGTTCAGTGCTGATGCCCGCGCGCGTAACCGGCAGGGAGTTCCATCAGTATGAAGTTGTGTGTCCCGATTTTTCCGGCAGACCGGGCTTTCCCCGTATGCAGACCGTTCCGGGGATATACGGGGATGTGCGGGTGAGCGGGAGGTTTGACTATACTGCCTCATCCCGCGCTGAATATCCCGTTCCCGGCGACTGGGTGCTTGTTGACTGCGAAGCCGGTGCACTCCGCATCAAGGCTGTCCTGCCAAGACGTTCCTCATTGAGCCGTACCGCTGCCGGACCGAAGACGGAAGAACAGGTTCTTGCGGCAAATCTTGATATGGTCTGTCTGGTGTTTGCGCTTGACGGCGGCCGCAATTTTCTTGAGCGGCTTCTTGAACGGGCACTCGTAACCGCACGTAATTCAGGCGCATCCGTCTGTGTCGTTTTGAATAAGGCTGACCTCGCGCCGGAAGAAGAGAAAGAATACGCGCTTGCTGCGGTATCGTATGCCGCTCCCGGCGTACCGGCAGTCTGCGTGAGCGCTAAGACGGGAGAAGGCATAGAAGGCCTGATGCAGTTTCTTTCTCCGGGGGATACAATCGGCGTACTCGGAAAAAGCGGCGTCGGAAAATCCGCACTCGTAAACGCACTGGCGGCATACGGCAGCGGAAAAAATGATTCCGGTGCAGCACAGTATGTTGCACAAAATACCGCAGACGGATTCGATACGGAGGAAACAGCCGGAACTGCAGAAAGTACCGGACCGGCTGCAAAAGAGGGACATGTCAGGGAGGCGGATCACCGGGGCAGGCATACGACGACATCGAGCAGGCTGTACCGGCTTCCGTCCGGCATCCTCATGATTGACAGTCCCGGCATCAGGGAGTTGAAAATCTGGGGTAGTACCGACAGCGTAGACGACGCATTTCCCGAAATCGCTGAGCTTACCGGCCGCTGCCGTTTTTCCGACTGTACCCATACGGGCGAACCCGGATGCGCAGTACAGGAAGCGCTTGCTGAGGGGCAGCTTGATGAAGCCCGTTACCGTGCCTGGCTTGATTTGCAGCGGGAGCAGCAGTGGATGGAACGGCGGACTGATGAACAGGCACGGCGTGCCGACAAAGAAAAATGGAAACGGATTTCCAAATTCCAGAAAGAATTGAAACGGAGCCGGTAACCGGTTTCCGCATATGCAGGAGTAATTATGCATTTTTTACCACTTACTGAATCTTTTTTACCGCAGGCAGAGACGCTTGCCCGGGAACAATACAATCGTGAACGTTCTTCATGTTCCGCACTGCCTGCGGATATGCCGCCGTATCCTCTGGGAAAAACGCTGAAAGATGCGGAGGAAGGTGTCGGTTTTGCCGCCGTTACGGATGACGGAACTGCGGCCGGTTATCTTTTTTTCCCGTGGGTTAAGTTGAACGGCTTTTTCGGGGTGTGTACCGGTGCGTACAGCCCGCTGCACTGTTACGCTGTCAGGGATAGTTCGTCTTTGAAAGGCGGTATGACACGCGGAAAGACAGTTTCGATGCTGTTTCAGAAATGTGCGGAACGGCTTATGCAGAAGGCATGTTCAAGTCTGGCAATGACGGTATACGCACACGATGCGGAGGTCGTCGAGGTGCTGTCACTGAACGGGCTTGGTATACGGTGTGCGGACGCAGTCAGGAAAACGGCACTCCCGCTTGATGATGCCGTTTCACCTGAAAAATATACGCTTCCCGCAGGCTTTTCATTTGCCGCCATAGAGGCAGACCGGCTTGCGTCAGACAGCGGGCTGACAGCGCGTTTTACGGAACTGTTTTCCATTCTGGTAAATCATCTCAGGGCGTCACCGGTATTCTTTGCGGAGGAACCGTGGACTGCGGCAGATTTTGCTTCCAGATGTCAAAAGCGCCGGAGCAGATTTTTTTCCGTATTTACGGAAAAAGGCAACGGCCGCGAACCGGCCGGTTACATAGAACTGTACCGCGGCGGAGAAAATTTTGTGAGCTGCGGGCTTGCAGAATCCGGCAGCCTGCTGCATATCTGCGGGGCTGTTGTCAGGCCGGAATACCGAGGGATACTGCCCGGCGGCAGTACAACCATTGCAGCGTTTATCCTTGAACAGATACGCCGCACTATGACTGCGGAAGGAATCGGGCTGATTGGAGTGGACTGCGAAACGCTTAATCCGACCGCCCGTTATTTCTGGGGTAAGTATTTTACGAATTATACCTGTTCGATGCACCGGCGGATAGACGAAAGGCTTCTGCCGTAATCAACAGAAGCCTTTCATACCGGCAAGCCCGTGAGTACATCACAAGACTAGTGATGTACTCACGGCTTTTTCAAAGCACGTTGTCGAGCCAGCCGTTGAGCACTTTGAGCTGTTCCGGCGTATGGAACCAGTGTTCACAATTTTCCGCAACAGTCAGGCTGCAGCCGAATTTTTCCGAAAAAGATTCGGCCGTAGTTCTGTCCGTCAGTGCATCATGCTCACCGTACAGAATGTGTGTCGGTGCTGTCCATTCCGTAACAGGATTGTTCCTGACAAACTCGTAATAGTCCCAGTCCAGCCTTTCTCCCGACGAAGAGGGAATCTGCGTTTTTTCCTGCAGTTCACTTTCCGTAACGGCATCGTGTGCCATCATGTTCCTGATAAGTTTTTCCATGTCAAGCACCGGTGACAGAAAAAGGCAGGAGTGCAGGGTGTCCTGCTGATACGTCATCAGCGAAAAAAACGCCCCAAGGCTTACGGCGTATACGCTTATTTCCGGCCATCGTTCTTCTGCATAGTTCATAATAATCCGGAGGTCACGCATTCCGTTCCATATATTGCAGGGAGTGTCGTGTTTGTCTTTCCTTTCGCCGTGTTCCGGAAGGTCAAAGGCAAGCGTCTGGTATCCTTTTGCTGCGGCTTTTTCCGCAAAACCTGCAGAGTCTTCTTTGCAGCCGAATTTTCCGTGTACTGACAGATACAGTTTTTGTGACTCTTTGCCGTATACGACAGCAGGAATTCCCTGTATGCGTATATGACGTATATCGTCTGATTCAATATGTTTCATATAAATATCCTTTTAGTGCAGCTGCGGATTTTAAAAAATACGCAGCAGAATATATATAAGGGATGATGGGCATATCTGAAAAACTTCAGTTTTTAAAAGTCCCTGTTAAAATGAGTGTGATATAAAAAAAAGAAAGGCAACCTGAATTACTTCAGACCGGAAATACGTTCCGGGCGTCTATAGCATGATAACAATTTTACTATACAGAAAGGGTCTGTATTCAGTCAAGAGAGATATCCGTATACCTGCTGATCAAGTCATGGCTTGTTTTGTCCAGTGAGCTTTCAACAGTTTCCGTATGCGCAGCCTTCCGGAAACTGCCATTTGCCGTTTGAACAGAAAGTACAGCTGCCCCGGCTGCGTGCAAGATGTCCCGTAGTTGTGTCGAACGAAATGTTTCCATTGCGGAATTCCGTTGTTATCGCACCGGTTATGAGTTCGTACGGATCATAGAAACGGGCAAGCAGCAGCTGCCATGCACTGTATCCCAGTTTTTTCTGTACAGGATCTTCGATACCAGTGATTCCTACAGGAATCATGCCGTTTTGAGTTGGTGTTCCGATCCGCTTTTCCTTTTCAAGAATTTCTGCATCACGGGGAAATTCCGACAGGAAACCTTTCCACGCGTCAGATGAAAAACGGGCATGCGGGACAAAGTTTTCCGCATAAGAAAAATGTGGTGTAACAATAATGCGTGCACGGTAGATGACGTTCCCTTTTTTATATTCAAAATAACAGTACCGTCTGCATGTTTCACTGAGCAGATCATATACGTCGCGTCCTTCAGTGGAAAACGAAAGCGATCCGCCTCTGTTTTTAAAACTTTGTTCAAACATAACAAGAGAACTTGTACTGACAATAATTATGATTTCAGGCCGACTCTGCAGCAGCTGGCGGAGTACGTAATCTTTTTCGAGTACACATCTGCTGCTGATTCTGCTGCAGGGAATGTCGTATTTATCTGAAGACCAGCCGGGAGATGCACAGCCGACCATATCGTACATTGATACATCTTCTCCCATTGTAATACTCGCGTCAGAAATACCTGTCTGTTTTTCAAATTTTCTCAGAACTGGGAGAAGCCGTTGGTAATATCCGCATCCGTTTTCGTAAAGTTTTAATGGGATGCCGGCAGGAATATTAAGTTTTCCCGCAAGCACCATTCCTTTTCTGAACGACGGTTTGTCTGTTTCAATGTCTTTTTCCTGTGAAATATGTTCCAATACAACGGTCCGTTCCTCCGGCAGCCACGTCAGCTCATAGTGTACCGGAGTCCTGCGGTTTACGTACTGCACAGTCAGATCGAGCCATCGATGGGACGTTCCGCGCTTACAGGAAATAAGCCAGCCGTCGTCTTCTGCTTTCAGTTCCGTACCGCTGATAATATATTTTTTTATGATATCACGAGAGAGGCTTTCCTGAAAAATAGTTGCATGACGATAATAATACGCATAATCTGTCGTATCGCTGAATACCGGATAACACCAGCATGCAGCAGTATTTCCTGCAAAATATGCAGTCAGATTCGGATTGATACCTACCGTCATGACAGGTGCCTTCCTGCATCCCCGGAGAATCGCCGGTTCTACGAGTTTTTCGCCGGCGGAAACAGCGTCCATCCATTCTACCGGTTTTTCATCAGATGACTGCGGAAGTATTCTGCGCGCTGCCTCGGGACA